>Ga0164290_1000597_pt1 | contig 104061 bp, 101 predicted proteins | sample Micstemetagenome_FD_108782 | JGI IMG/M metagenome (GOLD analysis project Ga0164290, IMG submission 108782) | Contaminated culture microbial community from soil near Moab, Utah, USA - Microcoleus steenstrupii SON62 (Illumina Assembly) | ecosystem: Environmental > Terrestrial > Soil > Soil crust...
ACGCCCAGTTCCAGGCCGCCGAGGACGCCCTCTTTGAGCGTCGTGACGCGGCGAACGCCGCCAACCGCGCCGCCAAGGAGGCGCTGATCGCCGAAGCCGAGCGGCTTGCCGCATCGACGGATCACGTCGAAGTCGGGCAGTGGATAAAGGGCAGCATGCAGCGATGGAAGGCCATCGGCTCTGCTGGGCCCAAGGACGTGCAAGACCGACTCTGGATTCGATTCGAGGCTGCGCGCAACGTTCTCAAGGCGCGACTGGACGAGTACTACCGTCGCCGGCTCGGATACTGATCTAGCCACACCGACGCCAATGGAGGCGCATGGCTGGGCGACGAAGACCGACGTGGGGCTCTCCGTCGAGCCTTGGGCGACGACGAACGCTGGGGTGTGGGACGCCCCCCCAACTACCTGGGCTGCATCGCCGACAAACTTCGAATAAGAGGCGCCTCGATGTGGGCCTCACGCTGCCCTCGGCGACCTAGCGGAGATGGCGCTCTACCGCCGCCCCTTCGGTGACCAGCGCCACGACGTGCCCGTCTCGTCCGGGCACCACCCAGCGGCGTGACTCACCGTCATCGTAGACCCGGCGAGCGCCCTCCACGTCCAACTCGTACAGGAGCGGCTTGAGGTGGGCGACGATCACGCGCAGCTGCGCCGTTGGGCGGTCGGCCGGCTGCCCGGGTCGTCTCGGGCAGGCGAGGCTCAGGCCCGCAGCTTCCGTCACAGCCCGAGCCCCGTCTGGTGGCAACACCTTCTGTCGCGCGGCGTTCGCCGAGCTCGTGCCTCGAGTCGATCTGGAGGACGAGCCACACGATCCCAGCGGCGACAAGGAGCGCCGCGACGCCAAGTAGTGCGGCAGCCCTAGCTCTCGGCGGCAGCAGCGTTCATCCGCTTGGCGAGGCGATGGGAGGGCGGTAGGCCACCCAGCGTCTGGTGCGGGCGGGTGGTGTGGTAGCGGGTGACGCAGCTTACGAGCGCCCGGGTGCGGTAGGGGCTTGTCGGTAGACGGCGGCGTAGGCCCCGTCGCGAAGCAGCGTCTGAATTAGCCGCTCACACTTGCCGGTTCGTCGGGGGCCGGTAGGACTGAGTGAACAGATGCGGGTTTCCCAGCTGGCGGCACAGAGCGGCGTGGGCGAGCGATTTGTTGGCGAGCTCATTATCGGTCATCAGTCGCTGCGCCCGGATGCCGTGCTCGCCGAAGCAGCCCACCGCACTGGTGGGAACGCAAGGACATCCGGCGTGCGCTCGGAGGCGAGCACCGCCACGCAGGTCATTCGCCTCAGTCATCGACGCCCACGTTGAGGTACTCCCAGCCGATCCCGCGGCTGCGCGGGTTGCCGCCGGCATTAACCCAGTCCCCTCGCGCCCACCGGGACCAAGCTTCTTGACGTCGATGTGGACGAGCTCGCCCGGCCCCGGGCGCTCATAGCAACGCGCGGGCGCACCGGCATGGCCCGCCGCAGCCGCGCGAGGCCCGTGGCGGGCGAGAACCACGCGCTCCGTGCGCTCGGGGATACCGAGGGCCTGGGCAATGCGGACGCCCTAGAAGCGCAACTCCGGAACGCGCACTTCGCCTGCTCGAGCTTAGAGGGGGTGCGCGCAGCGACATGGTGGGCGACCGAGGGGCGATAGGCGAGCTGCCGCCCGCCCGGCCTACAGCGCCGAAGCCACTCCCGCCCGCTCCGCTCGCTGAGGCCCGCCGCTTCGCCGGCGACCCTGAGCGACCAGCCCTGCTGCTCGACGCGCTCACACAGCAGCCGGCCTTGGGCGTCGGGGTATATGTAGCTGCGGCGGATGGCTCTGCATTTCTTCGGCCTTCTGCATGTCCAGAAAACGGCGAAGTTCCCGCAGGTCGTAGCGCCGGTGTCCGCCGAGGGTTCGGTGATGAGGAACGCGCCCCTCGCGCGCCCAGCGACTCAAGGTCGACCGCTCAATCCCCAGGGCCGCAGCCGCCTCGCTCAAACGTACCCAGCGGCTCCTCGCTGTCGCCTCGCCCGACGGACCCGCCGGCGGCGGGAGGGACGACCCGGGCTTGCGTGCACACTCCGGTGCCACCACCCGGTGACCTCGCAGGGCTGCGCACAGGGCCGTGACGACCTCTGCAGGTTGTTTGGACACCAGTAGGGGCTCGGACAGACGCAAACGACGGTCAGGACCAAAGGATGCAAGTCCCGCGAGCGCTAGCCCAGTAATGATGTCCTCCAGTTCGTCGGGCCTGCGGCCGAGCCGCCGAGCGAGACCTAGCCCCGTCGTACCCTGGCGGCCAGCGCCATTTAGCGCCTCGAGGACGATTGCGGTGTCGAGGTAGACAGGCACCTCGTACTGATCGACCTCGTCGCCCAATCTCGTGAGGCCTTGGCGCGTGAATCTCCTACATCGCGTTTGTCGGGGAACGCCCACCGAGCTTGCACGACCGCGACGAAGCCCGAGCCCCGGGAGCCTCTCGGCGCGGGACGCCCGATGTCACAACGCTTCCGGGGGGGGGCAGTACTGCCCCTCCGGCCCTCACCGTGGGTCCAGCGACTCCCATGCTTCCGGCCATGCGCCTCTACGCCTCCCGCGTCTAGCTGGGAGTCAGGACGTGCTCAAGGATTGTCGGCGAGGTACCAACACGACCCACAGCGCCAGGAGAGTTCCGTGAGCGGACGCAGGGCGGAACACACGTGCATGTGAGCCGCGCAGGACTCAAACCTATATCCGTGACGCTAAGGTCGTCGTGGGGCGCCTCGCTCTGTCTGAAGTTGCGGTGCATCGGCATGTACGGCTAAGGGGAACTGGAGGCACATGCCGCGCCTAGAATGCGGCCGCGGATTAGCCGGGGTGAAGGAGCGTGTGTCCCGCCCGGTCACTGGGCTGCGGTAAGCCACGCCTGAGAAGGCAAGTCAGGGCTGTGCAGCGGTCGCCTAGAGGCGGCTCGGCCACTGTCCGCCGCGGGTCGTGGAGCCTCCGCCCGGAACTTGCCAGCTTCGTAGTCGTCCAACGCGCGGCTTCCCGTCCCGGGGGGCCTGGCTTCCGCTCAGGGAGTCAGGGCGGGTCGCCGCCTCCGGCGCTTTCCATCACTTGTGACCGCTTGAGCAGCATCGTCTCGCCTGCGATTCGATGAAACGCATCTATAAGGGTGCGGACGCCACCCGTCCTAAAGGCGTCGATGACACCCTTGTCAACTAGAATGACCTGGAGTGGACCGTTGCGAGCAATCTCGTCTGCGTACGTGCGCACCGATGTCCTGAAGCGTCCCGTTGTGACTAAGACGACAATCTGCGCCGAGAGGAGCACGGCCATCCCGATCTCTTTTGCAAGGTCAGCGAGATCGACGGTCGGTGTGTTCTTGCACTGGAACAGCCAGCGGGAAAAATGAAGATGAACGCCCTCGGCGACAAGGTCTACTTCTGCGCCGCCAGTCTCCTTCCCGCGTAGGCGAAATCGGAGCGGCCGTAGCCCGAGCTCCGTAGCTAATCTGAGCGCAAGCAATTCGAGCGCTACGCCACGCTCATATTCGCTCTCGTCATGTAATCCGGCAAGAATGGTCTGGAGTGGAGTTTTCAGACGCATTCGGAGGTCCGCCGGCACCCCAAGAGCTGCGCCACTTGGCAGGGCTTCCAATTTCGCCCCAAGTAATTTCTCAGTCGCAGCTATCCGGCCCGACTTGCCGCCGCGGCCTTCCGTCGTCTCGGACCGGCTAATCCAGCCGCCAGCCACAAGAGGTGCGAAAACCTTCGCACTGAGTTGCCCGCTGGGAAAGACTGGACCGTGCTCGAACGTTGACTGCGTTATCAGGTCCCTTGCCCAGACGGGCTCCTTTCCCTTGATGTCAGCCTGACGCCGGAGCGTTATGAGCAAGGCCCGTTGTGCCTGGGTCATTCCGACCCACTCGTCCACTGCTGCTGTGGTCAGACCAGTGATTCGGCTCAAAGCCGCGTCATCGACGTCGTAGCGGCCCTTGATAATGCCAGCCACTCGCAGCCACGCTACCTCGATGAGATGATTTGTCGTGTCCCTGGGAAGAACGAAACCGCGGGCGGTAAGCTCATGCGCGAGCGATGCCTTCGAAACCGGCTCATGCCTGCTCTGGATAGTTCTGATTGCGTCGAGCAACTCGACGCCGTGGAGCTTCGTGAGGATTAGCTCCGCGAACGCATCCATGAGGGCGGACTCAGAGTTGAGGCTTGCGAGCGCCTCACCCTCAGGCGTTAGCCGATTCTCCGATAAGCTGAACAAACCGTATTGGCTCATGCCAATGATTACGTTGTTCGCTCGCTTGCTTCTTTGGCTCGGCGCACCGTGCCCAAAGTATTCAGCCCGAATTGCCTCTGTGAGCGCCGACCTGTCGCCGCCGTGCTCCTTTGCCAACTCGAGGACCCGCTTGAGCTTGACCTGCCCCGGCGAGAACTCGTTAGCGCCGGGAATCCGTCGAGTCTGATCGTTAGGCGGCACAGGGAACTGGTATCCCGCCCTGCAAATGGTCCGTGAGCGCCTCACCGAGGCGCTTCGCAAGGAGCGGCGGAACGGCGTTGCCGATCTGACGCCATTGGTCCTCAACCCGGCCCGCGAGGAAGAACTCATCCGGAAACGTTTGGAGTCGCTTAACCTCCTCGATCCGGAGGATTCGGTTTCGCCAGTGGAAAGGCCCCATGTTGTTCGACCGACGCGCCTGTATCGTCCACGATGGCAGGTCGGGGCTCAGTTTAAGGAGGAAGGACCAGTACCGAGACCGCCACCTAAACACGGGGTCAGGATGGCCACGGTGAGCGGTGAAGTAGAGGTAGTTATCCCCCGGAGGGATAAGCTTTAAGAGATCGTGATAACGACCCCCTGCAACGTGTCCGACGTCGCCTGCGTTTTCCTCAGAATCGAGGTCGCCGATCGCCTCGCCCGCGCTAACCCACTGCGCGAGGCCAGCGGAAAGTAAGTTCTCTGCAGGGTTCCTAGCGTGGGTTGGCCCGGGGAACACAAATGCACCTACGCGCGAGCCGACGACAAAGCACCGCTCTCGAATCTGAGGTACACCAAAATCTGCGGCGTTTAAAACAGTCCACGTGCAGTGGTAGCCAAGTTGCCTCGCGGTGCTGAGGACAAGTTCGAGGGCAGGACGATGAACGCTGTAAGCGAAGCCCTTTACGTTCTCGAGCAGGAAGGCTTTGGGACGCAGTTCCGTCAGAAGGCGCAGGTAATGCCCGATGGTCTCGACCGCGACGCCGTCATCGAGGGCCCTCGGCTTCTCCTTGCGGTAGAAGCGTGACTTCGAGAACGGGGGGCAAGGAGGACCGCCAGCCAATAGGTCGAGCTCGCCAGGGTGTTTGAGCCCCGCAGCGTCACCCACGCCTGTGGCGTCCAGCGTGGCGACAGAGGCAAGATGAAACGGAACGTCGCGGAAGTTGTGCGAGTGGCTTTCCGCGCAGACCGGGTCCGTATCATTTGCTAGGACGATGCTGAAGCCAGCGTGCTGTAACCCCAGATCGAGGCCTCCGCATCCCGAGAACAGGCTTACGCAGCGCATGGAGTCCGAGCGGCCGTGCGCTTTCGCGTCTTGGGTGCCCGGAGCGCGGTGAGGACCTGGGCCACCATTACCTCCGCAAGCCGCGGAGGCACTGCGTTTCCGATCTGCCGAACTCGTTCCCGGCGCGAGCCATCGAACTTGTAGTTGTCCGGGAAACCTTGTATCGCCGCGAGCTCAGGCGTCCGTAAGCGCCTGCCGTCCCAGTGGAATGGGCCGGTCCAAGGCCCGGGGGTAGCCGGGAGCGTCCAAGAGGGCAGGTGCGGGCTCAGCTTCAACAGGAAGTTCCAGTACCGCGTCTCGGTTACAAACGTCGGGTTTGGATGACCGGCCCATGCGGTGTGGGCCTTGTAGTTGCCGCCGGGCGGCACCGTCGCGAGGTGCTCGGCCCAAAGTCCCGATACTACTTCTTCCGGCTCGAAGAACTCAGGTCCTGCATACGGCCGAATGACTGGTCCCACGGCTTGAGGCGCGAGGGCGCCGGGCCGCTCCTCCGGCTTCTTAACCCAGTGCGTCGGTACGGGGGGAACGGGCCTTTGGCGCTTAGCACCGAGCACAAACACCCGCTCGCGCCGCTGGGGGACACCGAATGCAGCCGCGTTGGCCTTCGTAACGATCACCTTGAAGCCAGCCGCTTCGGCGCCGGCGACAAGCGCCAGAAGGATTGGGCTATTCCTTGGGTGAGCGAGGCTAGGAACGTTCTCGAAAACAAAACCTTGTGCTTGTGACTCAAGTACTATTCTGAGGAACTCCTGAACGAGAGATCGCCGGGAGTCATCGCGAGGGGTCACTGGTGCGGGAGGTCGGACCGGTGACTCGCCTCGCGCTCGGGCACGACGATAAGCTGCGTCCAGCCCCTCCTCAGTCCAGTACGCCGCCTTCGAGAACGGCTGACACGGAGCGCCTCCGATCACGACCAGATCATCGGTGGGCTCGAGCCCTGCAGCTGCACGAAGCTCCCTGCCGTGAAGTTGGCCGACGTCGGCGTGGAGGACCTGGCTGGCGTGCTCGCGGGGGTTCGCACGCACGGTGCGGCAGGCGTTCTCGTCGATGTCCACGAGGAGCCGCACATCTGCTCCTGCGCGTGTTGCGCCGAGGCTCAGGCCGCCTGCCCCTGCGAAGAGATCGATCGCCGGAATGCGCCGCAAGATTCGTACCTCCCAGGTCACCTCACAACCCCTTCAGTGCGAGGTGGGCGCAGTCTAGGAGTCAACCCGGACAGAGGGGCTGCCCGCCCGCCCCTAAACGGCGGACGTTCCGACCTTTCTAGCCGCCAAGCCGCAGGCTTGGGGGCAGAGCACACCGCGAAGACCCGCGCCGTCGCCTTGCTAACCGCCGCCTGCGGGCGATGCCGCTAGCGAGCGCCGGCCTCGCCTACGTGCTCCCAGCCGTGCTGTCTAAAGCTTGGACCCCGCGGCTCCCGCCTCTACCCTCGCGAGCGGTCCAGAGGGGACGCCGTCCGGTGGCGGTTGCTCGAGGGGCAGGGACCCGGCGACGCGCGTCGCGAGCAAGTTTCCCTCGTGGATTTTAATGAGCCGTCAACGCAAGCCGAAAGGGAGTGTGGGATGCGCAAGCAAGACGACCAGCCTGTTGGGCATGGCTAGGCAGGCACCCCCTCATGTCGCGGGTGGTCCTATCGAGGACGCTCCCTTGGCGGATCTCGAACTCGATCCAGACAATCCCCGGCTCGACGTTCAGCGCGGAACCATCCTGGATCAGGACGAGATTGCCCGAACTATTGCAAAGCGATTCCGAGCAATCGAGGTAGCACGCTCTATCGCGGAGCACGGCTACTTTGAGTCCGAGCCCCTGATAGCGATCCGGGTAGGCGCGCGTCTGCGCGTGCTCGAAGGCAACCGTCGTCTAGTGGCGCTGCGCGGCCTCTCGGAGGCTAGCCTTCGCAAAACGTTCACCGATAGGCGCACGTGGGACGAGCTCGCGGAACTAGCTCATGTGCGGGAGCGACTCCCGGACCGTGTGCCAGTGATGGAGGTCGATGAGCGAGAGAAGGCCTGGCCGATTATTGGCTTCCGCCACATCGCGGGCATCCAGCCCTGGGACCCACACGCAAAAGCTCGCTTCATAGCTGATCGCCTCGAAAGTGGCCTGACATTCAGCGAAGTTGCAAGGATCACGGGCGAACGAGTCACCAACGTGCGATCGCTTTATCGCAACTATCAGGTCCTAGCGCAGGCCGAGAGCCGAGGAGTTGACGTGTCGAAAGCTCAGGAGAGCTTCGGCGTTTTCACGGCTGCGATGAGTTCAATCCCAATTCGATCGTACGTCGGCGCTCCAGCACCTAGCGAGGTCGTTCGGTTGGACCCTGAGCCGGCTCAAAAACCCACCAACCTGCCCCGCCTGCTCAGGTGGCTTTACGGCGACGAGGAGAATGAGCCCGTGATCGAAGAGTCGCGGGATCTGCGGGACCTAGCAAAGGTTCTCGCAGATAAGAGGGCTACGCAGGAGCTTGAGCTCTCAAGCAACCTGACGGAAGCGTTTCTCCTAACCGGCCAGCCCCGCCAGGGGCTGGCGCGGCGGCTGGAAAGAGCCGCCAGTGACATGCGGGCGTCCCGAGACGAAGTGCGCGCACAGAGCACGAACGAACGTGTTGTGGCGCTTGTACAAAGGTGCGTTCAGGCCGCACATGCAATCCAGGCGGAACTGAACCGTGCTCGCTGACATCAACTTGGAACTGCCCGAGGACCGCACAGACATATCCCGTCTTACCGATTGGGTCGAGGCGTACATGCTGGTCAGCAGTAGCGAGCACCTTTCGGAGGAGGACATAAGAGAATTCCTCCGCGCTCAGACGGAGGGCATAGAAGAGCTTTCGACGAGCTTAGCCAGTCCAGATGAGTGGGATGAAGCCTTCAGTTCGAGCGCTGGGGACGACCCTGCTCGCAACCAGGCTGAACTCATTCTTGCCGAAATATCTCGACGCGAGAAAAGGTGCACGGCGGGATGCTCGAGTCGCGCCGTGTACCCTTTCTCAAGGACTGCCGATGGCGTTGAGCGCCGCGACGCAAACCAGGCGATTCTTTACGAATTCCTGCTGTGGCTGTCAATCGCTAATGCTCCATTCCGCCGTGAGACTTACGGTTCAAAGGTGACGCGCTTCTTCGACCTGCTCGGCCAGGCGGTGCTTGTCGCGTACCTCGGTCCCGGCGCAACCGCTCGACGGTTCGGGTGGCCACCCTTCAAGGACAGGCCTAAGAGGTTGGATGACGCGCTAGATTGGTTGGCAGTTCAGATGGGAACGACCCGCGATGAAATGGCGCCAGTCAATCCGGATGGCAAGGATGCTGGCGTGGATGTAGTTGCATGGCGGCCGTTCGCAGATAACCTTCGCGGATACGTTGTGATCCTGGCGCAGTGTACGGTAAGTCAGAACGCCTTCGTGCAGAAGCTGGCTGACATAAAGGAACGCCTGTGGTCGGCGTTCCTCCGCTTAGGGCATCCCCCTGTGACTGCCATGCTGGTGCCTTTTGACGTTAGTAGTGCCGACGAGTGGCAGTGGGAACAATTCCACTATGCCGTGGGCATTGTTATAGATCGGCCACGTATTGTAGAGTTGCTGTGCTCGGTAGAGCCTATTGAAATTCCCGAGTATAAGCGTATCGCGGCGTGGACGCGCCAGAAGCGACGGGCGCTTGTCGTTTAGAGTGTCGCGACGTTCGTTTTGTTGGGGCGTGGAGGTTCGTCCTCCTGCTGAAGCTGCTGGTGGGCTGGCGTTCCTCTACGTCGGCCTGTTCGTCTGGCTGCGGCGATGCGGCGGCGCCCTGACAGGTGAAGTCCCGTGGTGAGCGAGAGGTGGCTATCACTAGCAGGCGCGCGGGTTCATGCGGTGGGAACCCTGACGGGCAGCGCACACGGAAGGCGGCTCCCCTGAAGTCGGCTCTGGTGTGCGATCGATCGATCGCTACCGCACTGGGTTGCGCTGGCGCGCATCCGTGAGCAACACCGCGGTAGCGTCCGAGCGCGCGAACGGAGGTGGGGTGTGCCATTAGGCCCGCCTAAATCCGACCGCTTCGCGTTCCCATCCTTCTCCCGGTAGCGGGCCGGAGGGAGAGCATGGGCAGTACTAGATGTGACCGCCGTCCGTGAGAACGAGCGCGGGACCAGCGCAGCGATCGCAGCACTTGTTCGGTTTCAGGGCGACGCAGCGCTTGCGGAGCAGGCGCCCCCGGAGCTATTAGGAACCACTCGGCCAGCGCGTCCGCGAGCGTCTCGCTGACGGGCTATAGGCGGGTTTCGCAGCCCGCGAAAAAGGCACCCAGATCGTCCGGCCGGCCGGAACCTGCACCGCCGGCGGGAGAGGGTTTGTGGGGATAGGCTGCGTCCGTGAACGACCGGCCCGCCAGCCCTACCGCTTCAGGCCTGCCGGCGTCTGCCTGCGACAAGCCCCGGGTGTAGTTAGAGGAGGCCATGACGAAAGTAGGGAGCGACGCTCTCGGGTCCGCTGGACGCGTTTTCCTGGAGGAGTACCTTGCGAAGGGAGGACCGTCGTTGTCGAAGCGGGACATCGATCTTCTAATTCTTCACTCCCTTGAACAGGAGGGCGTAGTCGAAGCAGATGCGTCGGACTTCGACGTTGCCAGACTCCTTCGCGTTACCCCGGCACGAGCTCGCAACTTGCGTCGCGATGCGCGAATCCGCTGGGGCGATGCGCAGGCGGGACTTAACCTCGAGCAGTTCCGGGCAGTCAGCAGAAGCATCGACGCATCGTCCTTCACCGCCGCTTCGCCCTACGTCCGGCTCCGATGCCGAGAACCATACCTGGCCCATCTAGTCGAGTCCGAGTTGACCGACCTCGGTCTCCCTCCCGACTATGAACGGAATCGGTCCGTACTCAGACTTCACGTCGCGGCGCTTTTCCTTCTCGCGCGGCACCTGGACGAGGAGACAGACGACGTTGTCGCGGCGATCAAGACGGCCATGGACGCTGTCGACAGCCCGGCACTCCGCAAACTGACGCGCGAACCTACTTTGAAGCGCGCGCTCGCCCGCGTCCGTGCTGCTGGCGACCTTGCGAAAGCGGGTACGAGCATTGGGGGCGTAATCAATGATGTGATGAAGGTAGTAACCTGAGCCGGTGCCTCATCTACGAACAGTCGCTCGAGTCGTGCTTCGCCGCCCTCAACCATTCCGCCCGCTCACCTAAATCTTTATCCGGGGGATTCTTCTCTGGCCACCGCGGCTGGCGTGGCTGACAGGCGCTAACGACAGGGGACTACTGCTTATCTGATTGAGCGCTGTCTCGCAAGCAATCCCCACGCGGTCGGGCTACCGGCCGCGGCGTGAGAACGCACCTGCGGGTAAGGGTGAACGGCGCACCGCTGCCCGCGGACTGGGGCGGGAGCTACACTTAGAGTGTGGCGCAACAGGCATCAGGGGACGAGGTGGAGGAACTGCTCGAAGGACCGTTGGTCGAGTTCGCGACCGAGGGGGACATCCCCGCGGAGGAGCGTTTCAACCTTTGGGTCGCGGCCGGCGCCCGGTGCGCGTTCTGCGGGCGCTACCTGATGGAGAACGACGAGCAGGGCGTCCCGGCGAGGATCGGTGAAATGGCCCACATAGTCGGCCGGAGCACCAACGCCCGCTCGCCGCGCGGTAGGGACAGCCTGCCGCTCGCCGAGCGCAACAAAGCCGAGAATTTGATCCTCGCCTGCCCGAACGACCACACCACCGTCGATAAGAAGACTGGCGTCCAGGTCTGGAGGACGGCTGACCTGCGCCGCCTCAAGCAGGAGCACGAGGACGCGATCAAGCGCCTCACGGGCATGACGAAGGACCGGGCGACAACGGTCTTACGAGTCGCCGGCGAGATCCACGGCAGCACGCCGAGCATCGCCAGGGAGGCTGTGCTGGAGGCGGTTCACGCCGAACTCCGCTTCCCGCGTTACGAGCTTACCCCGGCGGGCGACGACGTCGAGGTCGACCTGATCAGCAACCTCGACGCGGCAGACCCTGGGTACTTCGGCGAGACCGATACCATCATCAGGCGACGTGTGGGGCGCATTGCCGAGCGCATTGCTGCCGGCGAGATCGGCCACATCTCGCTCTTCGCGTTCGCCCGGATCCCTGTGCTCGTGCAGCTTGGGCACCACCTCGACGACAAGTGGCCCGTGGAGCTTCACCCCTACGATCGGACGACCGCGTCGTGGACCTGGGCCATCAGTGACGACGACGCCCCGCCACGCTTCGAGACGACGCGGCGTGCGGCCGGCGACCCGAGGCGGGTCACGCTGATCCTCTCGCTTAGCGGTCAAGTTGACCACGAGCGGGTCCCGGCGGAGTGCGTCGAGGGGAACAACGTCTACGAGATGAAGCCGGTCGGCGCCGAGCAGAGCGTGATGCTCGTTCGTAGCCGCGAGGCCCTGCTCTCGTTCGTCAACGAGTACCTGGCATTCCTCGCCCTGGTGGAGCGCGATCATCCCGAGGCTACAGCCCTCGACATCGTGCCGGCCGTGGGCCTTCCAGCGGCGGTTGAGCTCGGACGCCGCCGCACCCGGTCAAAGCACCCACCTCTCCGCGTGTGGGATTTGGTCGACGGCGGATACGTGCTCGCCGCAGAGGTTCCCTGATGAACTTGCCCGCGTGCTTCGATGCGTTCCTGGAGAAGCGCGTCAACCTTAACCCCGACCGGATCAAGACGCTCAGGGAGCGCGTCGCCGCAGTTGAGCAATTCCTCCGCCGCTCGGATCGGCTCGGCGAAAAGCTGGTAGAGGTCATCCCGCAGGGCTCCTTCGCGCAGCGCACGATCACCAAGCCGCCGGAGGAGGGAGACACCTTCGACGCGGACGTCCTCCTCCATCTGAACCACGAGCCCGGCACCGGTCCGGAGGAGTACGTACCGATGCTCGCCGGCGCCTTCGAGGGCAACGGCCGCTACGAGAATAAGGTTGACCCCGGGAAGCGCAGCGTCACCCTCGACTACATCGGCGAGTTCCATATCGACCTGGTCCCGTTCATCGTCACGGGCGACGGTCAGTTCATCACCAACTGCGAGACGGCTGCGTTCGAGCCGACCAACCCGCGAGGCTTCAGCGATTGGATTGCCGAGCGCGACGAGGTCGCCTTTGGCCGCCTGGTCGAGGTGATCAGGCTGGCGAAGTACCTGCGCGAGTGCTCGGACGTGGAGTTCGACGCCCCCTCAGTGACGCTCACGCTGCTGCTTGGGATGATGGTCGACGAGGAGAAAGCGGCGGCCGGCGCGTACGCCGACTTGCCGACCGCCTTCATCTCGCTCATGCAGGACCTCGATGCGTTCCTACAGGCGAACGAGACGCGGCCGGATCTGCCGGATCCGACCTGCGACGCGCAGAACTTCCACGACCGCTGGGAGGAGGGCGACTACGCCACGTTCCGCGACGCGATCCACCAACTCGTCGAGATGATCAACGCGGTGCTGGGCGCTGCGACCGACGAGGACCAGCTCGCGGGGTGGCAGGCGGTCTTCGGCGAGCGGTTCACGGTCCCGGAGGAGATCCTCGAGAGCGAGCGCGGCCGGACCGGTGAGCAGTTCATCGACAATAGGGGATACGGGGAGGAGAACTTCACCATTCGGCAGAGCGCGCGCGTCACCATCACGGCGACGGTCGAGGTGGGCGAGGGCGCGCCGGGGTATCGGCTCATGCGGCGCAAGAACCGCGTGCCACCCTCACGGCGGATCAAGTTCGAGTACACGACCACGGTCTCGACAAACCACCGCGTGTTCTGGAAGGCCAAGAACACAGGCCGTGAGGCTGCGCGGGCCAGGTGCTTCCGGGGTGAAATAAAGGAGGGCACGCCCGGCGAGCCGCACTTCGAGCCCACCCGCTACCGGGGGCAGCACTCGATGGAGGTCTTCATCGTTGTCGACGGCGTCTGCGTCGCTCGCGCGGCGCATCAGGTGCGTATTGCCTGACGCCGAGTCGGCCATTCCAGCGCGCGATTGCACCGCTCCCCTGGAAGATGGGTTTCAGAGCCGTGTACCACCGATGAGCGGACGCTCCCCCGCTGGAGGCGCGCCTTGTCTCCGGCGGAGGTCGTTCAGATGGCGACCACTGCGTCGTACGCGCGCCTCGTCGCACGGCCCAAGTGCCCCGCGCGGGGCCGCTCTTTGCCCTGTGCGTGAAGATCGGCGACTGGCGACACGACCCGAGGGGTGAGACCGACTGGTTCGGCTTGCGGGGTTTCTCGACGGCTCTTGAATCCGGCCTGCGCACGCCGCGCGTCGGCCTCTCGTCTACGGACAGCGGGGCAGGACGCCCCTCAGCCCTCACCGGGCGGCAGGTCCGGGTGTCAGCGAGGTGCTAACAAGACCCGCAGAGTCCGGCAGAGAGGCGGGAGCGCCGAATCGCGAGAACACTGCTCTTCTGCAGGCGGATTCCAGCCGGTCCCAGACCACCCGAGACGCTCCACGACGACTTTTAATCCCATGGTCGTAGGTTCGAGTCCTACACGGCCCACTGCTCCTCGTCGCGTTCCGCACGCGGCTCTCGGTTCGGAGGCCCGGGCACCCGGCAGGTGAGCCCCGTTGGCACTCGGGCCGGCCCGAGTGCCCAACGGGCGGTGGCGCGCGCCCTCCGCGGGGGTGGGGGCAGGCGGCGCCGGCGGCCCTCACGAGGCGACCCCGGGCGCACGCGCTCCGGCCAGATCGTGGGCGAGGGCCGCCATGAGCGCGATCAGCCGGCGCCGCAGCGCGCCGCTGACGAGACCCCCCGCGTCGTCGAAGCGCTCGTGGGCGCGGGCGACGGCAAGCTCGTGCGGCAGCACCCGCGCCCCGGCCTTCGCGAGGGCCTTGCGGAGCTCCGCCTGCGCCCATGTCGCCCCGTACGCGCCGGTGGAGGCGCCGATCACGATGGCTGGCCGGTTCCAGAGGACGCAGTCGCCCTCGGGACGCGAGCCCCAGTCGATCGCGTTCTTGAGCTGCCCGGGAACCGAGCTGTTGTACTCCGGCGTCACGAACAGCACGCCGTCCGAGGACCGGACGGCACGTCGCCATGCGACCACCCCGGGGAGGTGGTCGCCGGGCTCGCGGTCCTCGTTGAAGGGTTCGACGGCCTCCAGGCCGTCGAACACGGTCAGCCGGAGCGGCGCGGGGGCGACCTCGGTCGCGGCCCGCGCGAGGGCGCCGTTCCAGGAGTCCCGGCGAAGGCTGCCGACGACGACGAGCAGGTCCACCGCTCAGTCCTCCCGCACCAGCGAGAGCTCGGCCGAGAGGCGCACCTCGTGCGCCACGAGCATGCCCCCACCCGGGATCGCCTCGTTCCAGGTGATGCCGAAGTCGCGCCGGTCGATGCGGGCGTCCAGGCGTACCCCGAGACGCTCGTCGCCCCAGGGGTCGGTCGCGGGCGCCGAGACCTCCGCCCGCACGGCGACCTCGCGGGAGACCCCGCGCACCGTCAGGACACCGCGCACCGCCAGCCCGTCCGCGCCCTCCTCGACGGCCAGGGAGCCGAAGGTGATCTCGGGGTGGGCGGCGGCGTCGAGGAACTCCGGGCTGCGCAGGTGCAGGTCGCGGTCCGCATCGAAGGTGGTGGCGCTCGCCGCGGCGACGGTCGCCAGCAGCATCGGCTCCTCGCCGCCGAAGAGGCGCACCTGGAACGTGAGGAACCGTCCGCGGACGGTCACCAGGCCCATGTGGCGCGTGGCGAAGGAGACCTCCGAGTGCGACGGGTCAGCGACCCAGGTGCCGGCGGGGACGAGGGTGCGGGGGGCGGTGCGGGTGGTCATCGGGATCCTCCCGGTCGGTGTTTCGGTGATGGCCAGACTGCGCGGCGCCTCCGCCCCTCCGCGTCCGTCACATCACCGGTCCGGTCACCGGTGCGGCGGCGGCCGGTGGTTCACCGGTGATCCCACCGGTGCGAGCGCGGGTGCCCGCGGCGGAGGCTGGCGACATCCCGCGATCCTCAGGAGGAGCCATGACCCCGCACACCGACCATCCCCGCCGCGTCCTCGTCGCCGGCGCCACCGGTGCCGTCGGCCGCCGGCTGGTGCCGATGCTGGTGGCCGCCGGCCACGAGGTCCACGGCCTCGCGCGCTCCGACCGGTCCGCCGGTGTCGTCGCCGCGCTGGGCGCCGCACCCGTGCCGGGGGACGCCCTCGACCGCGAGGCCGTGATGCGCGCCGTGCGCGCCACGCGGCCGCATGTGGTGGTGATCCAGCTCACGGCGATCCCCTCCCGCGGGGTGCGCCCCCGGCGGATGGGCGAGGACATGGCCGCGACCAACCGGCTGCGGCGGGAGGCCACGCGCCACCTCGTCGACGCCGCGCGCACCTACGGCGCCGAGCGGGTCGTCGCTCAGAGCATCGCCTTCGCCTACGCCCCGGTGGGGGGATGGGTGCGACCGGAGTCCGCCGCGCTGGACACCGGCGCCGACGGGGACTGGGGGGACGTCGTCCGCGCCGTCGCGACCCTCGAGCACCTGGTGCTGGCGTCCGGCGGTCCGGTGGGCGTGGTGCTCCGCTACGGCGGCTTCTACGGCCCGGGCACCGTGATGGCCCCGGACGGGCCGGTCGCCGAGCTGGCCCGCCGGCGCCGGCTGCCGCTCGTCGGGGAGGCCACGGGGGTGTCGTCCTTCATCCATGTGGACGACGCCGCCGCGGCGGCGGTGGCGGCGGTTTCGCGCGGAGCGGGCGTCTACAACATCGTCGACCTCGACCCGGCACCCGCGCACGACTGGATCCCCGCCTACGCCGAGGCGCTCGGTGCGCCCCCGCCCCGCCGGGTGCCCGCGTGGCTGGTGCGTCTGCTCGCCGGCCCGCACGCCGTGGAGGCGATGCTGCACGGCCGGGGCGCGAGCGCGGACCGCGCCCTGGCCGAACTGGGCTGGCGGCCCAGCCGCGCCAGCTGGCGGGACGGCTTCCGAGAGCTGGCCGCCGCCCCCGCCGCCCGCACCGCGCCCGTCCCGGTGCCGGCCTAGGTGATGCCGGCCGGGGACTCCTCGGCGCGCGCGGCGGTATCGGCCCCGTCGAGCGCGCCGAGCACCCGGGCGAGCTCCGTACGCGAGGTCACCCCGAGCTTCGCGAACACCTTGCGCAGGTGGTACTCCACGGTCCGCGGGCTGAGGAACAGCCGCGCGGCGACGTCCTTGTTCGATGCCCCCTCCGCCACGACGCGGGCGACCTGGAGCTCCTGAGGGGTGAGCGTGGCGGCGGCGGCCGGGTCGCCCCGCCGCGCCGTCTCGCCGCTGGCCCGCAGCTCGGCCCGCGCGCGTTCGGCCCACAGCCGCGCGCCCATCGCCTCGAACACGTCCAGCGCCACGCGCAGGTGCCCCCGCGCCTCCGTGCGCCGCCGGTCGCGACGCAGCAACTCGCCCAGCACGAGGTGCGTGCGCGCGCGGTCGTAGGCGCGGCCCGGGACGCGGGCGTGGTGCGCGAGCGCCTCCTCGAGCAGCTCGTACGCCTCGGCCGGCGGGGCGAGCAGCGCGCGGCTCCGCAGCAGCAGCGGCACGGCCCAGTCGACGCCGCTGGACTCCGCCCACGTGCGGAAGACCGGGAGGACCTCGACGCCGCGCTCGGGCCGGCCCAGCCGCACCGCGGCCTCCACCTGGTCGGGGACCGAGAAGATCGCGGTGAACGGGTAGCCCACCCCGCGCCGGCTCACCAGCAGCGACCCCATGCGGTCGAGCGCCTCCTCCCACCGGCCCTCGCCCAGGGCGAGCGACCCGAGGGCGAGCACGGCGCCGCCCTCGGCGAGGACCAGGTCGCGCGTACGCGCCTCGGCGAGCGCCGCCTCCGCATGGGTGCGGCATGTCCCGGCGTCCCCCCGGATGGCCGCGACCTGCGCCAGGATCGCGCGCAGCGTCGCCGGGGGCCAGCGCCCGCCGCCCTCCGCGATGAGCCGCAGCGCCTCCGTGGCGTCCGCCTCCGCCTCCGCCATGCGCATCTCCCACACGCACTGGGCCGCGCGCACCTGGAGGGCGAAGGGCATCAGGGTGATGGCGGCCCGCTCCCGCGCCATCGCCACGGCGCGGTCGTACAGCTCGCGGGCCCGCTCGCGCCGGCCGATGAAGATCGCGGCGGCCCCCGCCCACAGCACGCGCCGCGGGTCGTCGAGCCCGTCGGCCGCCGCCACGGCCTCCCCGAGCAGCGGGGCCCCCCGCGCGACGTCGCCGGTGATGAAGGCGCGCGAGCCCCGCAGGAAGGCGGTGAGGAACAGGTCGTCCCCCTGGGGCGCGCGGATCGCCGCGGCCGCCTCGTCGGCCGCGGCCGCGAGTGCCAGGTCGGGGTGCCCGGTTAGGAAGCTGGCCTCGGCCGCCAGGGCGTACACCGCGAGCGCCCGCCGGGGGTCGTCGTGTCGCAGGAGCCCCGCGGCCCGCCCCAGCAGCACCTGCCCGTCCATCAGGTCCCCGTGGGCCACGTGCACGCGGCCCCGCACGATCAGCCCCGCCGCCCGCACCCCGGCCTCGTCGGCGTCGCGCTCCCCCTCGTCCACCAGCCCGAGGGCGCGCTCGGTGTGGCCCGCCTCGCACGCGGCGTCGGCCGCCGCCATGAGCCGGCGGGCGCGGTCGCCCGGGGCGGGCGACAGCCGGGCGGCGCGCTCGAGCGCCATGCTCGCGGCGGCGAGCCCCCCGCGGCCGAGGGCCCGGTCGGCGGCCCGCTCGAGCGCGTCGGCGATCGCCGCGTCGGGCCCGGGCGTCGCGGCCGCGAGGTGCCAGGCGCGGCGATCCTCGTCGCCGCGCTCGGCGAGGGCGCCGGCGAGCGCCAGGTGGGCGTCGCGGCGCAGCCGGAAGGGCGCGGCGCTGGTGACCGCCGACTGGACGAGCGGATGCCGGAAGCGGAGCCCCTCCTCGCCCACCCGCACCAGCCCGCTGCGCTCGGCCTCGTCCAGGGCCTCGGGCGGCGTCCCCAGCCGCGCGGCGGCCGCGAGCGCCAGCGGGACGTCACCCGAGGCGTCGAGCGCGGCCACCAGCAGCAGGGCGCGCGCGCCCGGGGCGAGCCGGTCGGCGCGCGCGGCGAAGGCGCGCTCCAGGTCGGCCGTCAGGGGCAGGTGGGGCGGCAGGGGGGCGCGGCCGGCCAGGGCGTCCCCCCCGACGGCCGACGGCAGCTCGAGGAGGGCGAGCGGGTTGCCCCGCGCGGCGGCCACGAGGGCATCGCGCACCCCCGGGGCCATGGCGCCCGCGCGCGCGTCGAGGAGTCGCGCCGCCTCGGCGTCGCGCAGGCCGTCCAGCCGCAGCGTCGGCAGGCCGTGCGCCGTCACCGGCCCCTCCTCGCCGTCGCGCACCCCGAGGAGGACCGCGATCGGGTCGGCCTCCAGCCGGCGTGCCACGAACAGCAGGGCGTCGGCGGAGGGGCCGTCGAGCCACTGGGCGTCGTCCACAACCACCAGCAGCGGCGCCGCCTCGGCCGCGTCGGCCAGCAGGGCGAGCACCCCCAGGGAGGTCGCGAACCGGTCGGGCGCCCCGCCCTCGTCGAGGGCGAAGGCCGTGCGGAGCGCGCGCGCCTGCGGGGGCGGGAGCGCGGGCAGCCGGTCGAGGAGGGGGCGCGCCAGCTGGTGGAGGGCCGCGTGCGGCAGCTCCGCCTCCGACCGGACGCCGGCCGCCGTCAGCACCCGCATGCCCTCCGCCCGCCGCACGGCCTCGGCGAGCAGCGCCGACTTGCCCACGCCCGGCTCGCCGTGCACCACCAGCACCGCACTGCGACCCGCGCGGGCCGCGTCCAGCAGCGCGTCCAGCCGCGCGACCTCGTCCTCGCGCCCGATCAGCACGCGCCGATCGTAAGCCACCGGTGCCCGCACCGGCGATCCCGCCGATTCGACCGGTGGACGCCCCCTCCTAGCGTCGACGCCGTCCCGCACGTCGCCGAGAGGAGCATCCCGTGACCGCCCCGCCGTTCGACCCGGACGAGGGCCACCCGCGCCGATGGGCGGCCCTCGCCGTCCTGTCCCTGAGCCTGATCGTGATCGGGCTCGACAACACGATCCTCAACGTCGCGCTGCCGTCCCTCCAGACGGAACTCGACGCGTCGGCCTCCACGCTGCAGTGGATCGTCGACTCCTACCTGCTGGTCTTCGCCGGCCTGCTGCTGACGCTGGGCACGGTGGGCGACCGCCTCGGGCGCAAGCGCGCCCTGCAGGCGGGCGTCGCCATCTTCGGCGGCGCGAGCCTGCTGGTGGTGGCCGTCGACTCGGCCTCGCACCTGATCGCGCTGCGTGCCGTGATGGGCGTGGGCGCGGCGCTGATCATGCCCGCGACCCTCTCCATCGTCACCAACATCTTCCCGCGCCGGGAGCAGCCGAAGGCGATCGCGGCCTGGGCCGGCATGGCGGCCCTCGGCATCGGCCTCGGCCCCGTCCTGGGCGGGGCGCTGCTGGAGTGGGCCGACTGGCGCTGGATCTTCCTGGTGAACGTGCCCATCGCCGCCGCGGCGTTCGCCCTCGGCGTCCGCCTGATCCCGGAGAGCCGGGATCCCCGCCCGGACCCGTTCGACCTCCCCGGCGCGGCCCTGTCGATCGCCGCCCTCGGCGTCCTCGTGTACGGGATCATCGAGGCCCCCGTGGAGGGGTGGACGGATGGGCGCACGCTCGTCGCCTTCGGCCTGGCCGCCGTCCTCGGCGCGGCCTTCCTGATCCGGGAGCGCACCGCCCGCGCGCCCATGCTCGACCTCGCCTACTTCCGCAACCCGCGGTTCAGCGTCGCCTCACTGGCCGTGGCCATGTCCTTCTTCTCCCTGTTCGGCGCCATGTTCGCGCTCACCCAGTACCTGCAGTCCGCGCGCGGCTACACGGCGCTGGAGGCGGGTCTGGTGATGACGCCCATCGCCGTCGGGCTCATGCTCGGCGCCGCCGTCGGCGGTGCGCTGAGCCCCCGCACGGGCACGACGGTCCCGGTCGCGGGAGGGCTGGCCGTGCTCGCGGGCCTGCTGGCCTCCACCGCGGCCTGGAGCACGGGCACGGAGGTGTGGTTCATCGCCGCCTGGCACCTCGTGACCGCGTTCGCCCTCGGCGTGCTGATGGGCCCCGCCACCGACTCGGTGATGGGGGCCGTGCCGCGGGATCGGGCCGGCGTGGCGAGCGCCATGAGCGACGTCACGCGGCAGGTGGGCGGGGCCCTCGGGGTGGCCGTGATCGGATCGCTCGTGAGCACCGTGTATCGGCACGACGTCGGCGACCCGGCGGTGACGTCGGATCCGCGCGTGGCCGCGGCAGCCGAGGAATCCGTCGGCGCGGCGCGGGCCGCGGCGGCGACCCTGCCCCCGGGGGATGGCCAGGCGGTGCTCGACGACGCGTCCCGCGCCTTCACCGACGCGATGGGGCTCGGCTTCGTCGCGGCCGGGGGCGTCACCCTGGTGGCGGCTCTCATGGCATGGCGGCTCCTGCCCGGGCGCGACCGCGAGACCGCGCCCCCGGCCCCCGCCGCGCCCCTCCCGGAGATGGCCGGCATGCGGCCCTGAGCCCAGGGCCCACGGCGACGCGCGCCCTCCGCCCCGCACCCCGACGGCGCGGGGCGGAACAGCGCCGGCAACTCGGCGTGCGTCACCGGGAGGCGCATGGGCTGGTTGCGCGGCCGGGACCCGTGGCTGCGGGCCGCGCCGCCGCCGCCCGCCTCTCCGCGGCGGCGCGGCGAGCGACGGCACCTGCCGACCCCCGCCGCGGGTCCACCGCGCCGGTGCACGGGTGGGGCCGCCGACATCGGGTAACGCCCCCGGAGCACGTTCCGCCTGACTAGCATGCGCGCCGCCGCCGCTCCCAGCGCCGGGCACCGGGCGCCGCCCGCTCCGGGGGCGACCCGCCCCGCGACCTCGAGGACGACATGCCCCCACACCCGATCGACTTCCGCGGCGGCGGCGCCTTCTACGCCGAGCTGCGCGCCGGCGTGCGCGACCTCCTGGCCGAACCCGGGCGCCTCCGGCGCGGCCAGCGCGCCATGTACCTGAAGAGCGCCGTCATGCTGACGTGGGCCGCGGGGTCGTGGGCGCTGCTCGTGTTCGCCGCCGCCACGTGGTGGCAGGCCGCCGCGCTCGCGGTGTCGCTCGGGTTCGCGATGGCCGGCGTCGCCTTCAACATCGTCCACGACGCCAACCACGGCAGCTACTCGGACAACCGCCGGCTGAACCGGGCGATGCAGTGGGTGCTCGACGTCATCGGGGCGAGCTCGCACGTGTGGCGCCTGAAGCACAACGTGGTGCACCACACGTTCACCAACGTCTCCGGCGCGGACGCGGACATCGAGCAGATGCCCTTCTTCCGCTGCACGCCGGACCAGCCCCGGCGCTGGTTCCACCGCTTCCAGCACGTCTACGCGTGGCCGCTCTACGGCATCATGGCCGTCCGCTGGCAGCTGGTCGGCGACTTCAACGAACTGCGACGCGGGCACGTCGAGGGCACGCCGCTGGCGTGGCCGCGCGGTCGCGACCTGGTCGGGTTCTGGCTGGGCAAGGCCGCCTTCCTGGGCTGGGCGGTCGTGATCCCCCTGCTCGTGCACCCCCTCTGGCAGGTCGCCGCGGGGTTCATGGCGGCGTCGTTCATCTTCGCCCTCACGCTCGCGGTGGTCTTCCAGCTCGCCCACAACATCGAGGAGGCGGAGGTCACGGACGTGGAGAGCCTGAGCGCCGCCGGCAGCGTCGAGTGGGCCCGGCACCAGGTCGAGACCACGGTCGACTTCGCCCCGCGCAGCCGCCTGCTGCGCTGGTACCTCGGCGGGCTGAACTTCCAGGTGGAGCACCACCTGTTCTCGAAGGTCTGCCACGTGCACTACCCCGACATCGCCCGGCTCGTGCGGGCCGCCTGCGACACCCACGGCGTGCGCTACCGCGCCAACGACACGATGTGGCAGGCGCTCGTCTCGCACACCCGCTGGCTCCGCCGGATGGGGCAGCGGGAGGTCCTCCCGCAGGCGTCGGCCGGGTCGGTGGCGGGGGGCAGCACCGCGGCGGCCTGACCCCCGGCTGCTGCCCCGCCCCCGGGGGCGGCGGGCGGCGCCATCCGGGGGGCCGAGGATGCCCTGGGGGGGCTGCGCGGGGGTGGTCACTTCTCCGGGCGCGGGCCGTTCTGCTGGGAGCCCGGCCGGCGTGACGCATCCGTTCCGTCCACGTGTGCCATGCGAGCAATGGGTGGTGGCAGCCCACCCGGCTGGGTCCGTCCCCCGATGGGGTCGGCGGCCCGAGTGGGCCACGATCCGGCGTGGACCCGACGGAGGAGGTGGGGGATGCGACCCGAGATCGTGTGCGGCGTGGATGCGTCGGAGGGGGCCCGCGCGGCCGCGCGGGTCGCCGGCGGACTCGCGGAGGCGCTCCATGCCGACCTGGTGCTGGTGCACGTCGCGTCCATGGGTGGATCCTCCGTCCGGCCTCTCTCCTGGGCCCGGACCCCGGAGCTGCACGACGCGTGGCGACGGCGGGTGACCCGGGCGGCCGCCGAGCTGCTGGACGAGATCGTGGACGATGTCGGCGCCCCGCCGTCGACCGCGCGGATCTGCCTGTTCGGCGATCCGGCCTTCCGGCTGGCGACGGTGGCCGAGCGGAGGGCGGCCCTCGCCCTCGTCGTGGGATGCCGTCGCCGTGGGCCGATGCGCGCCGCGGTCCTCGGGAGCGTCTCGGCCGAGCTCGCCACCGGCGCCTCGTGCCCGGTGCTGGTCGTGCCGGAGGGCGCGGGGGACGGCGTGGCGCGTCTGCGGCGGGACCTGCACGACGACCCCCTCGTCCCCGGGCCGTGCTGAACGGGTCCGCCGGGCGTCGGTCGCCCCCACCCGCGGATCGGCGCCCGCCTCCCGGCGGATGGGGGGCGGCGTCCATGGCGCCCCCCATCCGCGGGCGCGAGCATCGGGGGGTGACGAGCATCCCGCTCACCCTCGGGGACCCGCTCCCGACCGGCCGGCGGCCGGCCTCAGGCGTGGCCGCGCGCCCGGCCCCGGCCCGCGAGCAGCTCGTACACCACGAGCAGCAGCAGGGCGCCGCCGGTGGCCACGATCAGGCTCCAGAGGTTGACGCCGGAGACGCCGCCCGCGCCCGCCGCCGTGGCGATGAGCCCGCCCGTGACGGCGCCGGCGACTCCGAGCAGGATCGTGACGAGCAGCCCGCCCGGCTGGCGGCCCGGGAAGATCAGACGCGCCACGGCTCCCGCGATCAGACCGAGGATGATCCACGTGATGATGCCCATGTCCCTCTCCAGGTGTGGTTTCCGGTGACATCGACAGCGTGCGACACCGCACCTCCCGGCGCGATGCGTGGCAGCACCCAACGCCCCGGGGGGCCGGCACCTCCACCGCGGCGGTCACGACCGGCCGGGTCCCGGCCCCGGGCAGGGTCCGCCGCTCCGGAGACGGGGACGTGAGGCCCGACGGCGAGGTGCGCGGGCGCGTCCGGATGGGCCTCTTCTGGCGGACCGCGGCGGTGAACGCCCTCATGCTGCTGGGCGCCGTGACGGCCCTCGCCCTGAGCCCGGCGACGGTCAGCGACCCCGTGGAGACGGCGGAGCTCCTCGTGCTCGCCGGCGGGGTGGTGGCCGTGATCGCCGTCAACCTCGCGCTGCTGCGCCCCGGCTTCGCCCGCCTCGAGCATCTGGCGCAGACCATGGGCCGGGTCGACCTGCTCGACCCCCAGCGGCGCCCCTCGGCGGAGGGGTCCGACGAGGTCGCCGACCTGGTGCGGGCCTTCAACGACATGCTCGACCGCCTGGAGTACGAGCGCCGCGACAGCGGCCGCCGCGCCCTGATGGCCCAGGAGGGCGAGCGGCGGCGCGTCGGCCAGGAGCTGCACGACGAGATCGGCCAGCAGCTGACGGCCCTGATCCTCACCCTGGATCGCGTCACCGCCGGCGATGCGACGCGGCTGGCGGAGGCCCGCGAGATGGCGCGGGACACGCTGGTGGAGGTGCGCAACCTGGCCCAGCGGCTCCGCCCGGACGCGCTCGAGGACCTGGGCCTGCGGTCGGGCCTGGCGTCGCTCGCGTCGCGCTTCGCGCGTGCCACCGGGATCGCGGTGGAGTCGACGCTGCCGGCCGTGCTGCCCCCGCTGGCGTCCGAGGTGGAGCTGGTGGTGTACCGCGTCGCCCAGGAGGCGCTCACGAACGTCGCGCGTCACTCCGGCGCGCGTCACGCACGGCTGGAGGTGCGGGTGGACCGGGACCGGGTGATCCTCCGCGTCACCGACGACGGCGTCGGGCTCCCCCCCGGCGCGGACGGGACGGGCCTGCGCGGGATGCGCGAGCGAGCCCTGCTGGTGGGCGCCGACTGGCGGGCCACGGCCCGTCCGGGCGACGGCACGGAGGTGGTGCTGGTGGTGCCGCTGCCCCCGCCGGGGGCCGCCCCGGTGCAGGCGCCCGACGCGGCACCCGCGGGGCTCGCGGCATGATCCGCATCCTGCTCGCCGACGACCACGCGCTCGTGCGGCACGGCATCCGCATGGTGCTGGAGGCGGAGCCCGACCTCCGGGTGGTGGCCGAGGCCGAGGACGGCGTCGGGGCGGTGAACCTCGCCATGCGCACCGAGGCGGACCTCGCGGTGCTCGACGTCGCGATGCCGAACCTCAACGGCCTGCAGGCGGCCCGCGAGATCACGCAGCGCCGGCCCGAGCTCAAGGTGCTGATGCTCTCGATGCACGACGACGAGCAGTACTTCTTCGAGTCGCTGAAGGCGGGCGCGTCCGGCTACGTGCTCAAGACGGCGGCCGACCGGGACCTGGTGGAGGCCTGCCGGGCGGCGATGCGGGGGCAGCCCTTCCTGTACCCGGCGGCCGCGGCGGCGCTGATCCGCGACTACCTCGATCGCGCGCGCCGGGGGGAGGACGGGCCCCCCGAGCCCCTGAGCCCCCGGGAGCAGCAGGTGCTGACGCTGATCGCGGAGGCGCGCACCTCCAAGGAGATCGCGGACATGCTCTTCATCAGCGTCAAGACCGTGGAGCGCCACCGGGCGAACATCCTGGAGAAGCTCGGGATGCGTGACCGCGTGGAACTCACCCGGTACGCGATCCGCCGCGGGCTGGTGCAGCCCTGACGGCGCCCGCGGGTCACGGCGCGTCGCGCCCCGCCGCCGGCGGGGAGGCGGGCAGGGCACCGTCCCCGCGATCGCCCCGGGCGCGCCGCAGCGTCGCGCGCAGGCCGCCCCGGCCGGCCAGCGCCCACACGCAGGCGACGCCCACCAGCGCATGCATGGCGGTGAGGGCGAGTTCCATGCCGAGGCCGAACGCGAGGACGTCCCCGCGCGCGCCCTCCCCGGCGAGCAGCACCACGAGCAGGGCCTGCCGGGGGCCGAGCCCGCCGGGCGTGGCGGGCACCAGGCTCGCCATGCCGCTCGCCACCTGCACGAGCAGCGCGTTGCGCAGCGAGGCCTCGATGCCGAACGCGGTCAGGAACAGATAGGCCGAGCCGACGCGGCACGCGAAGCCGGCCGCCTGGAAGGGCAGGACGCCGAGCAGATACGCCCGCGGCCGGGTCAGCACCACCAGCCCCTGGCCCACGCGGCCCCAGAAGGCCCGGACGCGTCCCGCCGCGACGAACAGGGCCAGCAGCAGGACGGCCCCCACCACCGCGAGGATCCAGGGATGCTCCGCGTAGAGGCTCAGCTCGAACAGCGGCAGGGTCGGGATCGTGGGCGCGGACGGCAGGTGGCCCGCCTCCCACGCCCACGCCAGCAGCGCCAGGCCGACGGCGGCGCCGAAGACGGCCTCGACGGCCAGGGTGGCCGCGAGCGTCGGGTACGTCGCGCCGGGCACGCGGCGGTGCATCAGCAGGAGCCGCACCACGTCGCCCGCGCGCGCCGGCAGGACGGCGTTGACGCCCACGCCCGCGTAGTGCGCCGCGAAGGCCGTGCGCCACCGCAGGCGGGCGTCGGGGTACGCGGCCCGGATGACCCGCCGCCACGCGGCGGCGACGAAGGCGCCGTTCAGCAGCGAGACCGCGAGCGCGAGGCCCAGGGGGAGGAGCGCGACCTCCAGCAGGCGGTCGCGCAGGGCCTCGTACGCGGTCTGCAGCGCCGCGAGGGAGTCCTCGGCGGTGCGCACCGCGCGCCGGGTGCGCGGTGCATCGGCGCGGCTGGCGCCCACCAGGAAGCCCGCGGCGGCGGCCAGCGCGACGGCGGCGAGCACCCAGAGCGCCGCCCACGGCGCGCGCAGGCGGCGCTCGGAGGAGGCGGCCATGCCGCCATCATCCCGCGCCGGGCCCGGCGCTACACGTCGTCCGGCGGATCCCGGCGCGAGCGCCCGGCCCGCTCGAACCTCCCCGTGCGGCCGAGGTCCTGCTCTAGGCGGATCACGTGCACGACCGCGTTGATGAGCGCCAGGTGGGAGAAGGCCTGGGGGTGGTTGCCCAGGTGGTGGCGCGAGTGGGGGTCGATCTCCTCGGCGAACAGCCCGAGCGGCCCGGCCTCCGACAGCAGCCGGGCGCAGAGAGTCCGGGCCCGCTGCAGCTCGCCGATCTCGGCCAGTGCCGAGACGAGCCAGAACGAGCAGATCACGAACGCGCCCTCCTCGCCCTCCAGGCCGTCGTCGGTCTCGTCGACGCGGTAGCGCAGGACGTGCCCGTCCTCGGACAGCTCGTCGGCGATCGCGAGCACGGTCGCCCGCGCACGGGGGTCGTCCGCGCGGAAGAAGCGCATCAGCACCGCCAGCAGGGCGGACGCGTCCAGGGCCTCCGTCCCGTAGTGCTGCACCAGCACGCCCCGGTCGTCGAGCCCGTGCGCGCAGACGTCGGCGTGGATCTCGTCGGCGGCCGCGCGCCAGCGCGCGGCGATCCCGCTCTCCCGGCGCTTCTCCGCCAGTCGCGCGCCACGGTCGAGGGCCACCCAGCACAGCACCTTCGACGAGACGAAGTGCCGGGGGGCGCCCCTCACCTCCCAGATGCCGTGGTCGGGGTCGCGCCAGTGGGCCAGCGCCTGGCCGACCTGCTCCTCGACGAGGGGCCACAGGCGGTCGGGCAGGTGCTCGGCGTCGGCCATGTGCAGCCACACCGAGTCGAGCAGCATGCCCCACACGTCGTGCTGCACCTGGCGGTACGCGTCGTTGCCCACGCGGACCGGGCGGGCGCCGCGATACCCCTCCAGGTGGTCCAGCACCCGCTCGGGCAGCTCCCGCTCCCCGTCGATCCCGTACATGATGTGCAGCGGGTCCGTCTCCGCGCCGGCCACGTCGACGACCCATTCGAAGAAGTCGTCGGCCTCGTCGTCGAGACCCAGGGTGTAGAGGCCCCACAGGGCGAAGGTCGCGTCCCGGATCCAGGTGTACCGGTAGTCCCAGTTGCGCTCGCCGCCCGGCGTCTCGGGCAGCGAGGTGGTGGCCGCGGCCACCATCGCCCCCGTGGGCGCGTAGATGAGCCCTTTCAGGGTCAGGGCGCTGCGCTCCAGGTGCCGGCGCCACGGGTGATCGGGGAAGACGCCGCCGCCCAGCCACTCCCGCCAGTAGTCGCGGGTGCGCGTCAGGCGCGCCTCGGCGTCCGCGGCCTCCCGAGGCGGCTCCGCCCCCGCCCATGACAGGGCGACGAAGCACGACTCGCCCTCCGACAGCCGCGTGCGCGCGCGGACGGTGTCCCCCTCCAGCCCGAGCCGCAGGTCGCTGGTGAGCAGCAGCGACGGCTCGCAGCCCGTGCTCTCGGCGACGCCGGGCGCGGTCCGCGTCCAGGCCGGCCGCCGCCGTCCGTAGTCGGGGGCCGCGTCGCACTCCAGCGTCACCGCCACGCTGCCGTGCACGCAGCGCGCGACGCGCAGCAGCACGTGCTCGGCCCGGTGGTCGCGGGGCACCCGCCGGTACGGGGGCACGTCCCCCGCCTCGGCCGCCTCCCACGGGCCCACCAGCAGCGCGTCCTCCACGACCAGCCACCCCGTGGGCGTCACCCACGTCGTCTCCAGCACCAGGGTGCCCGGGACGTAGCGCCTACCCGACGGCACCCGCACGTCGTGGGGCCCGAGGCGCATCTGGCCGGCGTCGCGGTCCAGCATCGCCGCGAACAGGCTCGCGGAGTCCATGCGCGGCGCGCACAGCCACTCCACCGACCCCGCCCCGCTCACCAGCGCCAGCGTCTCGCCGTCGGCCAGCAGGCCGTAGTCCTCGATGGGCGGGAAGGCCCCGCCGGTGGACCACGTGCCGGGCGCGGGCGCACTGGACGCCGCGGCGTCCGGCACCCGCGCGCCGTGCCGGTCGGCGACGCCCCCCATGTCCTCACTGCTCACCGCGCCCCCAGGGTCAGGCCGCCGTCCAGCACCACGGTCGTCCCGAGGGCGTAGGCGGCGTCGTCCGAGGCCAGCCAGGCGATCGCCTCCGCGACCTCGCCCTCGCCGCCGGGCCGGCCGGCGGGGATCTGCGCGACCAGCGCCTCGTCGTCCGCCACCTCGGCGTTGCGCGCGGTGACGATCGCGCCGGGCGCGATCGCCAGGACGCGGATCCCGTGGGGGGCGAGTTCGCGCGCGGCCGTCCGCGTCAGCATCCGCAGTCCGCCCTTGGACGCGCAGTAGTGTGCGGCGCCGGGCCAGGCCAGCTCCTCGTGCACGCTGGAGACGTTGACCACCACGCCGGGACGGGACGCGGCGACCAGCGCGCGCGCCACGGCGCGGGTGCACAGGAACGGACCCGTCAGGTTGACGGCGACCACCCGCTGCCAGTCCCGCAGGGGCAGCTCGACGAGGGGGGCGTGCGTCTGCACGCCCGCGTTGTTCACCAGCAGGTCCACCGGCCCCCCCAGCGCCTCCCCGGCGCGGGCGACCATCCGCTCCACCGCGTCCTCGTCGGTAACGTCGGCGGGCACCGCGAGCGCCCGGTGGCCGTCCCGCACGAGGTCCGCGACCAGGGCGCCGGCGCCCGCGTCGTCACCGTGGTGGTTGACGGCCACCGCCGCCCCGCGCGCGGCGAGGGCCCGGGCCGTCGCCCGGCCGATGCCCGTGGTGGCGCCGGTCACCAGCGCGCGCCTGCCCGCGATCCCGCTCACGCCGCCTCGATCCGCAGGAGCGCGCGGGCCGGTGCGCCGTCGGAGCCCGGGAGCAGCAGCGGCAGGCAGGTGAGGTGGTGCCGCCCGGGGGGCACGTCGTCGAGACGCAGTCCCTCCAGCACCACGACGCCCGCGCGGAGCAGCACGTCGTGCGTCTCGGGGCCGCCCACCGACAGGCGGTCGACCCCCACCAGCCGGACCCCGCGCCGGACCAGGAGCCGCGCGGCCTCGGCATCGAGCGCGCCCGCCTCCCCCGTCGCGAGGAGCAGCCTCTCCGGACCGCCGCCGGGAGCGAGGGCGTTCAACGTGGGGCCGTCGATGCCTCCGCGCACGTCGCGCGCGTCCACCACCAGCGCCGGACCGACCATCGCCTCCAGGGGCAGGCACTCCACCCCTCCGGCGCCGTCGATGACGTGCACGGGGGCGTCGACGTGGGTCCCCGTGTGCACGCCGCACCGCAGCTCGCTCACGTTGACCGGGGCGCCGGCCGCGATCGACCGCACGCGCGTGAGTCCCACCCCGGGGTCGCCGGGATGGATCTCCATCCCGGCATGGATCGGGCGGGACACGTCGAGCACGCGTCCGCTCACGATCGGGCGCCGTCGCCGGCGTCGGTCCCCGGCACCACCATCACCGGGCTGGGCGACTCGCCGACCAGGGCCAGGGCGCTGTCGCCCTCCCGGAGGCGCTCGAGCCGTCCCCTCCGCCGGCCGCCGAGCACCACGAGCTCCGCCCGCTCCTGGCGGGCCAGGCGCGCGAGCGCCTCCACGGTCCCGCCCGAGATGATGCGGAACTCGGCCCGGCTGCGCACCCCGGCCGCCTCGGCGGTCTCCTCCAACAGCCGTCCGCCCGTCCGCCGCCGGTCCTGCTCGAGGCGGTCGAACACGTCGCCGCCGACCGACCGCGCCAGCTCCCCGCGGCCGGCCTCGGGCACCACGTGGGCCAGCATCAGCCGCCCGCCCATGGCGGTGGCCAGGCGGCCGGCGGCGTCCGCGGCCACCGTGGCGTCGGCGGAGCCGTCCACCGCGCAGATGACGGCCGCAGGCGCCACCTGGTCGCGCAGGCCGTCGGCCGGCATGCCGACGTCCCCCGCCGCGGCGGGTACCACCACCACCGGGCACTCGGACCGCGCGAGCACGTCGGCGGACACGCTTCCGAGAAGGGCCCCGGCGAGTGAGCCGCGGCCGCGGGAACCCAGGACCACGAGGAACGCGTCCTCCTCACGGGCGGCGGCGAGGATCTCGTCGGCGGGGTCGCCCCCCCCGGCGCGCGCCGTCCAGTCCTCGACCCCGGCGTCGGTCGCCAGACGCGCGACGCGCCGCTCGGCGTCGGCCAGGGTGGCGTCGTGGATGACACGGCGCTCGTCCGGGGCGGGGGCGATGCCGAAGCGGTTACGCGGGGTCGGCCAGTCCCGCCGGACGTGCAGCAGCACCAGCCGGGCCCCCGTGCGCCGCGCCAGGCGCGCCGCGGCCCGGAGCACCACGGGTGCGTTCTCGTCGTCGTCGACCGCGCACAGCACGGCCCTGTCCCTCGACACGTCCTCCACGTCGACCTCCTCTCGTCGTCGTGACCAGCGTGGCGGGGTGACCCGACCGCGGCGATGGTGGCCCGGCCCCACCCGCGGGGGTGGCGACCCCCACGTCGGCGGTGCGGCGGTGACATGGGTGCTCGCCGGCGAGGCAATGGGTGGTGGCCCGCAGGGCGCCCGCCGCCGCTCGGGGGAAGCCTCTCCACGGGGCGGCAGGCGCCCCGGTTCCGCGTCCAGGGGAGGTGCACCGATGGGACTCGCACTCGTCATCGCCGCCGTGCTCGCCGTGCTCGCCGTGCTCGGCGGCGTGCTGCTCGAGCCGTTGATGTGGCTGCTGCTGATCGTCGCCGTGGTCGCGCTGGTGGTCGGTGCCACCGGTCGCCGCCGGTCGACGGTGTGACGGCGTCCCGGCCCGCGTCGGTGCCCACGCCGGCGCGGGCCGGAACGCCTCCGGGCCCCCGTCCCGCCGCCGCCGCCGATGACCGGCGCGACGACGCTGCTCGCGGCCGTCCTGCTGCTGACGCTCCTGCCCGGCATGTGGCGGGTCGCGCGGGGACCGGCCGTGGCCGACCGGCTGCAGGCCGCGCTCCTGTCCGGCACGACCGGGACGGCCGCACTGATCGTCCTCGCCCAGGCCACGGGGACCCCGGCGCTGCGTCACGTGGCGCTGGTGTTCGCGCTGCTGGCGAGCGTCGTCACCGCCGCGTTCCTGCGGCGCCCGGCCCCGGGTGCGCTCGATGGCTGACGCCGTCGACCTGGCGGGCCTCGTGCTCGCCGCGGCCGGGTGCCTGTTCATCGTCGCCGGCACCGCCGGCCTCCTGCGCTTCTCCGACGCCCTCAGCCGGCTGCACGCGCTGCCGAAGGCCGACAACCTGGGCCTGGGCCTGATCGCGGCGGGGATGGCGCTGCAGGCCCGGTCGGTGTCGGTCACCCTGCTTCTGCTCGCGACCTGGCTGCTGGCGCTGCTCGCGGGGGCCGTGTGCGCCTACCTCATCGCCGGGCGGCAGCTGGAGGGCGCCGCGCCGCCGGGTGGCGATGGCTGATCTCGCCCTCGACGCCGTCCTCGCCGTCCTGGTCGTGGCCCTCGCGGCGCGCTGTCTCAACGCGCGTGACCCGGTGACGGCCGCGCTCACGTTCGTGGCCTTCGGGCTGGCGCTCGCCCTGGCGTGGGCGCGCCTCGGCGCTCCGGACGTCGCGCTGGCCGAGGCGGCGCTGGGGGCGGGCATCACCGGCTTCCTCCTGCTGGACGCCGCCCGCGCACTCCGGTCCCGGGGCGCCCCCGCCGCCCGGGGACCCGTGCCGGTGAGGCGTCACGTCGCCGGCGTCCTCGCCGGGGGCGCCGTCGCCGGGGTGCTCGGCGTCGCCCTGCTCGACCTTCCCGGCGCCGCCGGTCCCACCGCGACCGCCGTCGAGGAGGCGCTCCCGGCGGCGGGCGCGTCGCACCCGGTGACGGCGGTGCTGCTCGACCTGCGTGCCTACGACACCTGGCTGGAGGTCTGCGTGGTGCTGGCGGCATGCGTCGGCGCGCTGGCCGCGCGCGGGCGCGCGGACGCCGCCGACCGGACACCGCCCCCGGCGGACCCCATGCTCGCGTGGATGACCGCCCTGGTCGCGCCCGCCGGGCTGGTGGCCGGCGGCGCCCTGCTCTGGCTGGGGACCGGGGCGCCCGGCGGGGCCTTCCAGGCCGGGTCCGTGCTCGGCGCCACCATGCTGCTGCTGTGGCTGGCGGGGCGGCCCGCCGCCGCCGCGCCCACCGGATGGCGGCTGACCGCGCCCCTCGCGGCCGGCGGCCTCGCCTTCGCGGCCCTGGCCGCGGGCACGCTGCTCGCCGGCAGGACGCTGCTCGACCTCCCCGGCAGGGGGGCCGGCGAGCTCATCGTGGCCGTCGAGGCGGCGGTGACCGTGGCCGTGGCCGCCAGCCTGGTGCTGCTCGTGCTCGCCGCGGCGCCCGCCCGGCCCCGGACGGCGCCCGCAGGGAGGCCGGGGGGCGGTGCCGGCGACGCGGCGGTTCCCGCCGAGCGGGTCGCGGCGTGACGCCCTCCCTCCACCTCGCGGCCGGCGTCGCGCTGGTGGCGCTCGCCGTGCACGCGCTGATCGCCCACGCCCAGCCGCTTCGCGCCGTGCTCGCGCTGAACGTCATGGGGGGCGGCGTGTTCCTGCTGCTGGTCGGCGCCGCCACCCGGTGGGACGTCCCCGACCCCGTGTCGCACGCGCTCGTCCTCACGGGCATCGTCGTCTCGGTCGCAACCAGCGGCCTGGCGGTCGCCCTGATCCGCGCGGCGGACGGGCGGGACCGGGACGGGGACGGCGGGGAGCGGGCCTCGTGAGCGCCGTGCTCGGCTGGCTGATCGTGATCCCCGTGGCCGCGGCCGCGCTCGCCCTGATGCTGGGGCCGCGCCGGGCCCCCCTGGTGGCCCTCCCCGCGGCGGCCGCGCTGCCGGCGCTGTCGCTCGCCGTCGCGGTCGAGGTCTGGCGGCGGCGGCCGGTGGAGTTCGCCGCGGGGGGCTGGGACGCCCCGGTGGGCATCGTGCTGCGGGCCGACGGGATGGCCGCGGGGATGCTCGTGCTGACGGGCCTCGTGGGGCTGGCGGTCACCGCGTACGCCGCCGCATGGTGGCGTGCGGACGGGGGGGCGGGCGCCCGCGGCTTCTGGCCGCTGTGGCTGCTGCTCTGGGCGGCCCTGCACGTGCTGTTCCTCGCCGGCGACGTCTTCAACGTGTTCGTGGCCCTGGAGCTGATCGGCCTCGCCGCCGTGGGCCTGGTCCTGCTGGGCGGCGGCGCGGCCGCCCTGTCCGGCGCGCTGCGCTACCTGCTCGCCGCCTGGCTCGGCTCCACCGTCTATCTGCTCGGGGTCGCGCTGCTGTACGCCGGCCACGGCGTGCTCGACATGGGGCTGCTGGCGGAGCGCGTCACGGACGGGCGCGCCGACGTCGCGGCGCTCGGGCTGTGCACCGCGGGGCTGCTGGTGAAGGGAGCGCTGTTCCCGCTGCACTTCTGGCTGCCCCGGGCGCACGCGGCGGCGCCGGCCCCGGCCAGCGCGGCCCTCTCGGCGCTGGTCGTGACGGCCGCGTTCACCGTCGTGGTGCGCCTGTGGTCCGAGGCGCTCGCCGGGGCCGTCACGACCGAGGCCGGCACGGTGGTGGGACTGCTCGGCGCCGCCGCGGTGGTGTGGGGCTCGGTGCTGGCGATCCGGCAGGACCGGCTGAAGCCGCTCATCGCGTACTCGACCGTCGGCCAGCTGGGGTACCTCTTCCTGATCGTCCCGCTGGCCGCCGTACCCGTGGCGGGCACGGCCGGGCCCCCGGGCGAGGCCGCGCGCGACGGCTGGAGCGGCGGGCTGATGTACGCGCTCTCGCACGGTGCGGCGAAGGCGTCGCTGTTCCTGGCCGCCGGCTGCATGGTCCACGCGGTCGGGTCCGACCGCATCCGCGACTTGGGCGGCATCGGGGCGCGGCTCCCCGTCGCCACGTTCGCCTTCGCGATCGCCGGCGTCACGCTGATCGGGCTCCCGCCGACGGGGGGGTTCGTCGCCAAGTGGTACCTGGTGCGGTCGGCCATCGCGGGCGACGCCGCCGGCTGGGCCGTCGTGGTGCTCGCGGGCGGCCTGCTGACGGCCGTGTACGTGCTGGCCGTGGTGCGCCCCGCGCTCGCCCGGCGCGAGGGCGACCCCCCGCCCCTGCGCCGCGTGCCGCGGGCGATGGAGGCGTCGGCGATGGCGCTCGCGCTGCTGGCGCTCGCCCTCGGCCTGCGGGCCGCCGAGACGCTGGAGCTGCTGGGCGTCGGCATGGGGGGCGCCTCGTGACGCTGCTGGCGCTCCTGCTGTCGTCGCTCGTGCCCGGCGTCGTGATCTTCCTGCTGCCCGAGGACCGGCACACCCTGCGCACCGTCCTCAACCTCTCCGGCGCCGTCCTGAAGGTCGCCCTGGTGGCGGTGCTCATCCGCGACCACGTCGAGGGCGGCACCGAGGAGCTGCGCGCGGACCTGTTGCCCGGCGTGCCCCTGGTGCTGCGCGTCGACGAGCTGGCGATCCTGTTCGTGTCGCTCTCGGCGGTGCTGTGGCTGCTGACCACCGTCTACGCGATCGGCTACCTCGAGGGCGCCCCCTTCCGCAGCCGCTTCTTCGGCTTCTTCAGCCTGTGCGTCACCGCGACGGTCGGTGTCGCGCTCGCCGGCAACCTGATCACGCTGCTCGTGTTCTACGAGGCGCTGACGCTCGCCACCTACCCGCTGGTGGTGCACCGCGGGACGCCCGCGGCGCTGGCCGCGGGGCGGGTGTACCTCGTGTACACCCTCGGCGGCGGCACCGTGCTGCTCGGGGCGATCGTGTGGCTCGACACCGTCGCCGGCCAGGTCGACTTCCGGCACGGCGGCGCGCTGGACGCCGTCGCCGAGTCCCACCACGGGGCGCTCACGGCGATCTTCGCCCTGCTGATCGCGGGCTTCGGGGTGAAGGCCGCCCTGGTGCCGCTGCACGGCTGGCTCGCACGGGCGATGGTGGCGCCGGCGCCGGTGAGCGCACTGCTGCACGCGGTCGCCGTGGTGAAGGCCGGCGCCTTCGGGATCCTGCGCGTGGTGGAGGACGTCTACGGGCTGGAGCTCGCCGCGTCGCTGGGCGTGCTCACGCCCCTCGCGGTCGCCGCCGCGGTGACGATCGTGTACGGCTCGCTGCGGGCGATCGCCCAGGACGACCTGAAGCGCCGGCTGGCGTTCTCCACCGTCAGCCAGGTCTCCTACATCCTGCTCGGCGCCGCGCTGCTGGCCCCGCTGGCGGCGGTGGGCGCCCTGGCGCACCTCGTGCACCAGGGCGTGATGAAGATCACCCTGTTCTTCGCCGCCGGCGTCCTGGCGGAGACCCTCGGCATCCACCGCGTCAGCGAGATGGCCGGAGTCGGGCGGCGGGCGCCGTGGACGATGGCCGCCTTCACGGTCGCCGCGCTCGGCATGGTCGGCCTGCCCCCGACCGCGGGCTTCGTCAGCAAGTGGTACCTCGGCCGGGGCGCGGTCGACGCGGGGCAGGACTGGGCGCTGGTGGTGCTGGCGGGCAGCGGCGTGCTGAACGCCGTCTACTTCCTGCCGATCCTTCACGCCGCCTGGTTCCGGCGGCCGGCCGGCCCCTGGCCCGCCGAGCGTCCCCGCGGCCGTGCCGAGGCGCCGCTGGCCCTGCTCGTGCCCACGCTGATCACCGGCGCGGTGACGCTGGCCGCCGGGCTGCTGGCGGGTGCCGCGCTCAGCCCGACGGCGCTCGCCGAGGACCTCGCGCCACGGGCGGACGGGCCATGACCCCCTGGCTGATGCTCGCGGCGGTCGCCGCCCCGCTCGTCGCGGCCGTCCTCGCGACCCGCCCCGGCGCACGCGTCCACCGGTGGGCGCCCGCGGCCCTGCTGCCGGCGGCCGCCCTGGCGGTGGCCCCCGCCCACGAGGCGCGCCTGGACTGGCTGCTGCTCGGCACGACGGTCGGACTGGACGACACCGCGCGGGTCTTCCTCGTGCTCGCGGCGGCGGTGTGGGCGGCGGCGCTCGTGGCCCTGCGGCCGGTGGCCCTGCGCCTGGACGCGGGCGGGGGGCGGTTCCTCGCGGCCGCGCTGCTCACCGCGGCGGCCACGGTCGCCGCCCCCCTGGCGCAGGACGTGATCGCCTTCTACGCCGCGTACGCCGTGATGACCCTGGCCGCCTACCCCCTGGTGGTCCCGGGCGCCTCCGGTCGCCGGCGCCGCGCGGGGCGCCTGTACATCACGATGACGATGGTCGGCGAGACGCTGCTGCTGGCCGGGCTCGTCCTCGCGGTGGCCCGTGCCGGCGACCCCGCGATGGGTGCCGTGCGGAGCGCCCTCGGGGAGGAGGGCGCCACCGCCGCGCTCGCGCTGCTGGTCGCCGGCTTCGGCGTGAAGATCGGCGTCCTCGGGGTCCATGGATGGCTGCCGCTCACCTACGCGGCCGCACCCCTGCCGGCGGCCGCGGCGCTCTCCGGGGTGGTGACCGAGATCGGCATCCTCGGGTGGCTGCGGACGCTGCCGATGGGCGAGGCCGAGGTGCGCGGCGGGGCGGTGCTGGTGGGGCTGGGCCTCGCCGGCGCGGTGTACGGCGCCGTGGCGGGACTCACGCAGCGCACCGCCGGACTCGCGCTGGGCTACTCCTCCGTGAGCCAGATGGGGCTCGTCACCGCCGCGGCGGGCGTCGCGCTCGCGGCGCCCGAGGCGGCGCCGGCGGCGACCGCGGCCCTGCTGCTGTTCGCGCTCCACCACGGGCTCACCAAGGCGGCGCTGTTCCTGTCGGTGGGCGCCGTCGCCGCGGCGGTGACGGCGCGCGGCCGTCGCCTGGCGCTGGCGGGGTTCGCCGCCGCCGCGGCCGCCCTCGCCGGCGCGCCGCTCACCTCCGGCGGGCTGGCCAAGGACGCCCTCAAGGGACCCGCGGCCGCCTGGCAGCCCTGGATGGAGCCCGCCCTGATCCTCACCGGCGCGGCCACCGCCGCGCTGATGGTGCGGGCGGGCATGCTGGTGGCCCGCGCGCACGTGCCGCGGGCGACGGGGGTTCCCGCCGCGGCCGGGCTGGGGCTCCTGCTGACGGCGATGGCGGCCGTGGTGGTGGTCGCACCGCGTGTCGGACCCCTCGCGGACGTCGCCCGCCCGCACCTCTCCCCGGCATCGGCGGTCGTCGCCGCCCTGGGCGCGGCGGCGGCGTGGGCCGCCCTCGCGCTGCTGCGCGCCAGGGGGCGCCGCCCGCCGGCGGTGCCCGCCGGGGACGTCACGCTCGCCGCCACCGCCGCCGGCGGCCGCGCCGTCGGCGTGACGGTGCGCCTGGCCCTGCTGACCGCCGCCGTCCCCGTCGTGGCGCGCCGCCTGGCGGCCGCCCTCCATCCCGAGCCACTGCTGGCGCGTATCCCGGGCCTGGAGGCCCGCCTGACCACCTGGGCGGTGGGCGCCACCCTCGTCGTGGCGCTCGCCGTCGGCCTGGCGGTGGCGGCATGAGCCGGCGGGCCCTCGTGCGTGCGGCACTGATCCGGACCGCGGTGCTCGGGTCGCTGTGGTGGGCGGTCACGGGCGCGGCGCCCCCCGGGTGGGGCCTGGGAGGCGTCGTCGCCGTCGCGTCCGTCGCGGGCGCCGTGGTCCTGAGCGTGCGGCTGGTGCCCCCTGCGGACCGGCGGGTGCGTATGCGCGCGGTGCCCGCCTTCGCCGGGTTCTTCGCGTACCGCTCGCTGGCGGGCGGCCTCGACGTGGCACGTCGCGCCCTGCTGCCGTCCGGCCGCATCCGCCCCGCCTTCGTGGAGGTCACGACGGACCTGCCGCCCGGCGCGGCGCGCGCGCTGCTGGTGGCGACGGTGAGCCTGCTGCCCGGGACGCTCGTCGCCCGCGACCGCGGCGACGTGCTGCAGATCCACGTGCTGGACAGGGACATGGCCGTCGAGGACGACCTGCGCCGGACGGAGGCCCTGATCCGCGAGATCTTCCCCTCCGCGTCATGACCGGGGCACCGCCCCCCGCCCCTCCCTGGCGCCCGCGCTCCGGGGGGACCGCCGCCTACCGGGCGGTGCTGCTGGCCGCGATCCTCGTCGCCTCCGCATACCTCGCGCGGCAGCTGATCACGCTGCTGCTGGCCGTCGTGCTGACCGTGATCCTGGCGACCGCCCTGGCGTCCGCGACCACCGCCCTGCAGCGCCTGCGCATCCCGCGCGCCGTGGGCGCGCCCCTCACCCTTGCCGGCGTGCTGGCGGCGCTCGCCGCGCTGGTGTGGCTCGTGGTGCGGCCGCTCACGGAGGAGGCCGGGCGCCTGCAGGCGGACGTGCCGGTCATCCTCGGCGAGGTCCAGCGCGCCGTCGAGGACTTCTCGGGGCTCGACGCCGACGAGGTCGTTGCCCACGGGCGCGAGCTGGCGCTCACGCTGCTGACGCCGTCACTGGTGCTCGACACGCTCACCGCCCTCGGGGGGGTGCTGCTCGTGCTGATCACCGCGGTCTACATCGCCATCGATCCACGGCCGCTCGTCGACGGGGCGCTGCGCCTGTTCCCCCCCGCCCGCCGGCCCTGGGCACGCCACGTGATGGAGCGGCTCCGCGTCGCCTGGCTCGGGTGGCTGCGGGGAACGGCCATCGACATGCTGGCGGTCGGCGTCCTCACGTACGTCGCGTACCTGGTCATCGGCCTGCCGTTCGCCCTGCTGCTCGCCGTGCTGGCCGGGCTGGGGGAGTTCGTGCCCTACTTCGGGCCGTTCGCGGCCGCCGTGCCGGCGGTGCTCATCGGGTTCACCGAGTCCGTCGAACTGGGCGTCCTCACGGTGATCGTCGTCACGGTGGTGCAGCAGGTGGAGGGCAATCTCCTCGTGCCGCTGGTCATGGCCCGCACCGTGCGGCTGCACCCCGCCGTCGTCGCGATCGGCGTGGTGGCGGTCGTGCAGGCCGTCGGCCTGGCCGCGGTGCTGGTGGCGGTGCCGGTGCTGTCGACCCTCGTGATCCTCGTGGAGGAGCTCTGGGTGCGACCGCGCGAGGCCGGCGACGCGGCCTCCGGGGAGCGCACGGATCCTGTTCCCGCGCCCGTGCGCGGCGACCCCTGACCGGGGACGGCGGGTCGGCCCGGGTGGATCCGCCCGGCGGGTCCGCGCGCCCGTGGACGGGCGGTCCCCGTCGATGTGCCGCGTCGGCTCCATGCGGTCCGCCTCGCCACCCCCGCCACGTGCGCGCCCACCACCGCCGGTCGTGCGGGACCGTCGGAGGTCCCCGCCGGTTAGGCTCGCCGACATGCCCGTTCGCCGCCCTGGCCCGGCCCCCACCGCGGGCGACGGGCGGACATCCGCGGCGTCCTGAGGCACCCGCCCGGCGGCGCCCTCGCCTGGGCGGCCGTGGCGAGTGCGGCCATCGGCTTCGCGGCGTGCCTCGCGGGCCGGATCGCCGGGGACTGGTCGTTCGACGTCGCGTGGGCCCCGACCCTGGGCATGCGCCTCGACCTGGCGTTCGACGGCCTGGGCGCCCTCTACGCGCTGCTGGCCACGGGGATCGGGGCCGCGGTGTTCGCCTACGGCGCGGGGTACCTGCCGCTGCACCTGCGCCACGGGGGGCGGCCGCAGCGCGACGGGCGCCGCTTCTGGCCCTGGATGGTCCTGTTCATGGCCGCAATGGTGGGCCTCGCGTGCGCGCGGGACCTGATCCTGCTGTTCGTCCTGTTCGACGTCACCGCGGTCGCCTCGTACTTCCTGATCGGGTTCGACCGCGGGCTCCGGGAGGCGCGCGGGGCCGCCCTGATGGCGATGCTGGTGACCGGGGTCAGCGCCGTCGCGATGCTGGTCGGCGCGGTGCTGCTGCACGCCGAGTACGGCACGTTCTCGCTGCCGGAGCTGTTCGCCCGGGCCGAGGCGGACGGCACCACGACCGCCGCCGCCGTGCTGATCGCCGTCGCCGCGCTCGCCAAGAGCGCCCAGGTGCCGCTCCACTACTGGCTCCCGCGGGCGATGGCGGCCCCCACCCCGGTGTCGGCCTACCTCCACTCCGCCGCGATGGTGGCCGCGGGCGTCCTGGTGCTCGGGCGGGTGCACCCGCTGCTCGCGCGCGACGAGCGCGTGCTCGACGCGCTCCTGGTCATCGGGCTCGCCTCCGTCGCGATCGGGGGCCTCCTCGCACTCGCCCAGGACGAGCTCAAGCAGATCCTCGCCCACTCGACCATCTCCCAGTACGGCTACGTCGTGGCCCTGTACGGGATGGGCGGCGCGGCCGGGGCGGGGGCCGCGGCCCTCTACGTCGTGGCGCATGCGATCGCCAAGAGCGCGCTGTTCATGACCGCCGGCGCGGTGACGGAGGCGACCGGCGAGTCCCGCCTGTCGCGGCTGGGGGGCCTGGGCCGGCGCATGCCGGTGCTCGCCGTCGCGAGCGGCCTCGCCGCGGCCACCCTCGCGGCGCTGCCCCTGACGCTCGGGTTCTTCAAGGACGAGCTGTTCTTCGCCGCCGCCGTCGAGGCGGGCCCCGCGGTGACCGTCATGGCCGTGGTCGCGGCCGCGCTGACGTTCGCGTACATCGGGCGGTTCTGGCTCGGTGTGTTCGCCGGCGCGCCGGGGGCGGCCCCCCGGCCCGTGCCCGCGCTGCTGGTCGCGCCGGTCGCGCTGCTCGCCGCCGTCGCGGTGGCGGGGGGCGTGCTGGTGGAGCCGTTCGCACGGCTGGCGCAGGGGGCCGCCGTCGTCACCCATGGGGGACCCGTCGTCGTCGACCCCGCCTACCACCTCGACGCCCGGGCCGAGAACCTGATGGCGCTGGCCGCCTACGCCGCGGGCGCGCTCGTGCTGATCGCCCCGCGTCTGCGGCGTGCCGTCGCGTCGGCGGTCGCTCGCGCCGGCGACGTCGCCGGCCCGCGCCGCCTCTACGGCCTGTCGCTCGCGGGGCTCAACCGCTGGTCGGACGCCCTGTACCGGGCGGAGGTCCGCGACCTGCGCAACAGCATCGCCGCCGTGCTCGTCCCGACGGTGGTCCTGATCGCGGTCGCCTTCGCGCTGACGCCGACGGAGGGCGTGTACCGGGTCGGCGGGGTCGGCGCCGACGACCTCCCGATCATCGTGCTGCTGCTGCTGTCCGTCGCCGCCGCGGTCACCGTCGCCCTCGACGGAGGGCGCGTGCGGCCCGTGCTGGCGCTGTCGGTGCTGGGCTTCGCGCTCGCGGCGGCGTACGCCGCGCTCGGGGCCCCGGACGTCGCGCTGGTCGCGGTGGTGGTCGAGTCGGTGGTCACGCTGGCGTTCATCGGCGTGTACTCCCGCCTGCCGTCCACCGAGACGGCCGAGCGGCGGCACCGGCGCAGGCCGTTGCGGATGTCGGGGGCGGCGATCGCCGGTGTGCTGGCCGGCCTGGCCGCCTTCGTGACCATCTGGGCCGCGCTGTCGCGCACCAGCGTCGCCGAGGGCGACGCGGCGGAGCACATCGCGCGCACGCCGTCCGCCCACGGGGGGGACGTGGTGACGGTGACGCTGGCCGACTTCCGCGGCCTGGACACCATGGTGGAGATCACCGTCCTCGCCGTCGCGATCGTGGGCGTGGTGGGCCTGCTGCGCCGGGGGAGGTACTGGTGAGCCTGATCATCGCGGTCATCGCCCCGCGTCTGCTGGGCCCCGCGCTCATGGTTGCGGCGGCGATCATCGTGAAGGGCTACGTCGACGTGGGCGACGGCTTCAGCGCCGGCGTCATCGTCGCCCTGGCCGTGTCGCTGCGCTACATCGCGCTCGGCCCCGAGCTGACGGAGCGCAGCCTCCCCGTGCTGCGCCGCGCGCCGGCGATCGCGTCCGCGGGGCTGCTCATCGCCCTCGCCTTCGGCTTCTGGGCCGTGGTGCTCGGGGATCCGCCGTTCACGCACGCCCCCGGTCCGGGGGAGGACGTCGTCACGATCGGGACGCTGGAGCTGCTCACCGCGGTGGGCTTCGACATCGGGGTCTTCCTCCTCGTGGCGGGGTCGCTCGTGACCCTGGTGCACCACCTCGCCCTGCTCGCCGGGGAGCCCGGGGCATGACGCTGGTGTTCGCGCTCGCGGCCTCGGCGATCTTCGGGATCGGGGCCTACCTGGTGCTCAGCCGGGACCTCCTGCGCGTGGTGCTCGGCATCGTCCTGATCTCCCAGGCGTCGACGCTGACGCTGATCGCCTCCGGGCTGACGCGGGGCGAGGCGCCGATCTACCCCCTCGGCGAGACCGTCAGCGATCCCCTCAGCCAGGCGATGGCCCTCACGGCGATCGTCATCGGCCTCGCCCTCACCGCGCTGCTGCTGGCCCTGGTGCTGCGGGTGGTGCACGCGTACCGCTCCAAGGAGCTGGACGAGGTGGCGCAGGAGGAGGCGCAGCGCGTCGACCGCCTCGAGCGCCGCGACGCCCGCGCCCACGAGGACGAGGAGGCCGCGGCCCGGTGAGCGCACTGGTCGTCGCACTCCTGGTCCCGTGGGCCGCCGGTGCCGTCCTCGTCCTCCAGGACGGGCGCCGGCCCGTCATCGGCTGGATCGCCGTGGGTGCGTTGCTGGGGAACGTGGTGGCCCTCGTCGTGCTCGCCGCCACGGTCATCGGCGACGGGCCGGTGCAGGCCACCACCGGGGACTGGCCCGCCGGGGTGGGCATCACCCTGCGCGCCGACGCCCTCGGCGCGCTGTTCGCCTGCCTGTCGTCGCTGGCGGTGCTGGCCGCGGCCGTGCACGAGGTGCTCGACGGGGTGCGGGAGCGGGCGTTCCCCGGGCTGGTGCTGCTGCTGGCCACGGGTCTCACCGGCGTGTTCGTCACCGGCGACCTCTTCAACTTCTACGTCTTCTTCGAGCTGGCGATGACCGCCGCCTACGTGCTGGCCACCTACGGCGGCGGCCGGCGGGAGCTCGGCGCCGCGCTCGTGTTCACCGCCGTGAACCTGCTGGGCACCTTCATCTTCCTGCTGTCGGTCGCGGGCGTGTACCACGTCACCGGGACCCTCGACATGGCCGCGATCGCCCGGCGGATGGACGAGGTCGAGCCCGCCACGGCGGTCATGATCGCGGTCGGCTTCTTCGCGGCGTTCAGCGTCAAGCTGGGCCTGTTCCCGTTCCACTTCTGGCTGCCCACCGTCTACACCGGCGCCCGGCCGGCGGTGGCGGCGATCCTGAGCGGCGGCCTCGCGAACATCGGCGCCTACGGCCTGCTCCGGTTCGGCGGCGAGCTCCTGCCCCGCGAGCTCGAGCTGGCGTCGGCGGGGCTGATCGTGCTGGGCGCCGCCTCGATCCTCTACGGGGGCGTCCTGGCGGTGTCCCGGCGCACGGCCGGCGAGATGCTGGCCTACTCGGCGATCGGCCAGGTGGGGTACGTGCTGGTGGCGATCGGCGTCGGCGGGCCCGTGGGGTTCGGCGCCGCCATCCTCTACACGGCGGTCAACGCGCTCAACAAGACGCTGCTGTTCCTGACGGCGCGCATGCGCGGCGCCCTCGTCGGGGCGGTGTTCGCGCTGGGGGCGCTGAGCGTCGTCGGCGTGCCGCCCGCCGCCGGGTTCGTGGGCAAGCTCGAGCTGTTCCGCGCGGTGGCCGGCGACCCCGCGCTGATCGCCCTCGTGTTCGTGGGGGGCGCGCTGTCGTTCGTGTATGCACTCCAGGTGTACCAGTACGACTTCTGGCGCTCGTCGCGGGCGGAGGGAGGACCCGCCAGCCCGTGGGGCCAGCAGGTGGTCGTGGGGGTCCTCGCGGCCGTCATCCTGGCGGGCGGCCTGTGGCCGGAACCACTGCTGTCGCTGAGCCACGACGCCGCCGCCGCGCTCGACGGCTCCGCCCCGTGATCGCGTTCCTCGCGCGCGCCGCGGCCCTGACGGCGATCTACCTGCTGGTGCTGACGAGCCTCGCGCCCGGCGACGTGCTGGTGGGCGCGCTGCTGGGCCTGGGGCTCGCATCGACGCTGCGGCCGCGGCGGCCGGGCCGCGCGCCCGCGGCGGCACTGGCCGTCGCGCTCGCGTGCGCGGAGGCCGTGCTGCGGACCGCCCGCGAGACGGTGACGGGCAGCTGGCGGGTGGTGCGCTTCTGCCTGGGGGCCCCCGGGGCCCCGGGCTTCGTGGAGGTGCCGCGCGGCGACCGCACGCGGCACGAGATCGCGCTCTGGGGCGTCCTGACCGGCGAGGCGCCGGACGAGGTGGTCGTCGACCTGGACCGGGCGCGCGACGTGATGATCGTGCACCTGATCGACGCCCGCGACCCGGAGGGCGTGCGGGCGCGGCACCGCCGCGACCACGAGCGGTGGCGGCGGCGCGTGGTGCGCTGAGGTGCCGGAGACCGCCCTCGACATCGCCTTCGCCTGGGCGAGCCTGCTGGTGCTGGGCGGCGGCCTGCTGCTGCTGCGCGCGCGGGACGCGATGCACCGCATCCTGGCGCTGGACGTGCTGGTCGCCATCGTGATCGCCCTGCTGACGATCCTGTCGTACCAGCGCGACGCCTCGTACTACATCGACGCGGCCCTGGCGCTGGCGCTGCTGTCGGTCACGGCGACGCTGGTGGTGGCGCGCTACGTGACGCGGGGCCGCCCCTTCTGATGGGCGCCGTCCTCGACGCCCTCGGGGTGGTGCTGCTCATGCTCGGGCTGCTGCTGGCGACGATCGCCCTGTACGGGCTGCTGCGGATGCCGGACGTCTTCCTGCAGGTGCACCCCGCGGGACTCGTGACGGGGCCGGCGCTGATCCTGATCCTGCTGGCCTCGGTGGCCACGCGGAACGCCGAGATCATCACGAGCGCGGTGCTCGTGATCGTGTTCCTCCTCATCACCTCCCCGCTGTCCGCCCACGCCATCGCCCAGGCGGCGCGGCGCCGCCGGGAGCGGCGCGACGACACGGGCTGACCGCCGGACCTCAGGTGCCGGCGGGCCGGGCGATGAGCTTCATGAGGTCGTGGCGGGCCACCAGGCCCACCAGCCGCCCGTCCTCCAGCACGGGCATCCGCGTGATGCCGAGGCGCGCCATCCGGCTCATCGCCGCGTACACCTCGACGTCCGGCGTCACGGTCTCGACGGGGGTGCGCATGACGTCCGCGACGACCCTGCCGGCGATCTCGGCGAGCGCCCGCTCGAGCTGCGCGGCGTCCTGGGTCCAGAGGTCCATCAGGCGGACGGCGCGGACGGAGGGCACGGTGAACGGCACGGCGGTCTCCGCGAGCTCGACCTCCTCTTCCGTGAGGAGCCCCGCCACCGGGCCGGCGCCGGTGCCCGTCACGACCACCGAGTTGATCCGGTGGTGCACCATCGTGGCGGCCGCCTCACGCACCGTCGCGGTGGGCGGCACGCTCACCGCCGGACTGGACATGATGTCGCGCACCCGCATGGGAGCCTCCTTCCCGCTCCGCGGCGCCGCTACGACCCGCCGACGCCGTTCAGCTCGTCGACCACCGCGAGCAGGTCCCCCTCCTCGTAGAAGTCCACGGCGATGAGGTTCGGCATCGCGTCGCGCTCCCGGGCGCAGCGGCGTGCCCGGGACAGCAGGAACGACCGCGCGTTCACCACGGCGGCGCTCCGGGGCGACGGGATCGTCTGGCTCACCCAGTGGTTCAGCTGGAAGAGGGCCTTGCCCGTGCGCCCCCTGCCCGGCGCGCACGTCATGGCCGCGGGGGAGGCGAACGCGAACGGCGTCTCCTGCATCACCTCGAACGCCGGCAGCATCCAGGGGATCTCCGGATCGGTGCGGTTCTCGTTCAGCACGATCACCCGCTCGTTGCGGCGGACCATCTGCCCGAGGGTCGGCCAGCGGCGGCGCGGCCGCTCCGGAAGCACGTACTCGCGGAGCCCCGATCGCACGAACGCCCGGCGGGCGTCGGCGGGGTCCACCTGGTCCTGCACGACCAGGATCAGGACCTCGCCCGGGTTCCGCTCCAGGAACCGGCGCATCGTCCGCAGGGCCTCCTCGAGGGGCGTCGCGCCTCCCTCGCACGCGACGTGGCACAGGAACACCTCGGACGTGCGGCCACCGCGGGGCGCGAACCCCAGCCGCCCCTGCAGCCGCTCCAGGGCGGCCACCGCCGGCTCCCCGTACGTGCCCACCAGGGCGTCCCGGTCGATGCCGCTGCGGTGGTAGTCGGTGGCCACGCCGCGCGGGCCGCGGCGGCCGTACCACGTGTCGATCAGGAACCCGCGGATCCCGAATCTCAGCTGCGCCTCGATGCCGCCGGTCTGCTCCGCCGCGAACCAGCCGGGCTCGTCCGCGGCCGCCATGGAGTTGTGCGTCGCCGCGAACGCCACGTCGGTGACGCGGCGGTCGCACAGCTCGGGGCGGCCGTTGCACCCGTCGGCGCCCGCGGGACCGCCCCCGCCCCCGCCCGTGACCGCGAGCAGGGCGGTGGCGCCCAGCGCCGCGACGGCGACGGCGGCGGCGGACACGAGCGCGGCGCGACCCAGACGCCGGCCCGGGCCGGCGTCCCCGGCGCCGTGGGTGCCGGGGCCGTGGGCCAGGGCCGCCACGATCATGTCCACCCCGCGCGCGGCCACCAGCGCGCCCAGCAGCAGCAGTGCGAACGCGAGCACGCGGTCGTGCAGCAGCGCCAGCGCGACGCCGGCGGCGATGAGGACGATGCCGCGCAGCGCCGCCTCACGACGCCCGTCCGGCGTGGCCAGGGCCCAGGAGGCCGCGGCATGGGCGCCGGCCACGAGGCGGTGCGCGTCCAGCAGGTCGCGCGCGATCGCCCAGACGGCGATGCCCCCCGCGACGGCCCACACCGCCCAGGTACGCAGGGGGTCCGTGAAGACCTCCCAGGTGGCGGCCGCGGCGTCACGGTGGTCCGGCCGGACGCGCCCGGCGATCTCCCAGCCGCCCACGCGCACCGCCGCGAGCGCCAGCAGCCCCCCGGCCGCCGTGGCCAGCCCCGCCGTGGCGGCGGCGTGGCGCCGGTCGCGAGCCAGGGCGACGCCGCCGGCCAGCAGCGCGACCGCGAGCACGGCCGACAGCGGGGCGAGGGCGCGGAGGGTGGCCGCGTGCGCGACCAGGTCGGACGTCCAGCCCGCCGCGCCGAGGTCGATGGCGGCCTGCTCGGCCTCGTCGGGCAGCTGCGCGGCCAGGCGCGGGTTGAGCTGGCGCAGGGCCTCGATGGCGAGGATCGCGGCGTCGGTGAGGCCCAGCACGAGGTCGGTGCCGCCGGGCTCGCCCAGCACGCGGTAGGTCTGACGCGCCGCCGCCCGCACGACCGGCCGGAAGGCGTCGCTGCCGATGACGTTGGCCACCACCGACTGCACCAGCGGCCGCGCGGCGAGCGCGTCGGGGCGGGCGCGCTCGATCACGTCCCGCGTCACCGCCTCGGCGATCGCCTGGTTCACGGCCGGCCGGGTCACCGCCTCCGCGGCGCGGTCGGCGAAGCGGTCGGCGTCGAGCACCTCCGCGCGCCCGTAGACGAGGATCAGCGCGAGCGCGACCGCCACGGCGCCCGCGGCCAGCATCACCCCCGCGAGCAGGCTCCGCCCGTCGGCGGCGCCCGCCCGTCCCCTGGTCCCGGTCACCGCCGCGCGTCCCGCATCAGGCGGCTAGCTCTCCCGGGCGCCCGGGGCCCAAACACGGCGAGGGCCCACGACCCGCCGGGGGGCTCAGGCGGAGCCCGGTCCCCCGGCACCCCCGGCCGGCGTCGCCCGGCCGGGGGTGCGCCGGCGCTGCATCGCTAGGCGTCCAGCCGGAAGCACACGACGCCCATCGCCAGGTAGCCGGTGTACGTGGGGCTGGCGTTGTAGCCCTGCACGCTCCAGCCCACGACCGCCTCGTTGACGGTGATCGGCTCGACGCTGTTGATCCGCATGTCGTCGGACCACGAGGTGTACGTGGGGCTCGCGGCGCGGCCGCGGGAGCAGCGCACGCTGGCGTACACGTAGCTGTTGGGACCCGCGGACGCCGACGGGCCCTGCACCCACTCCGCGCGCAGGTTGAGCGCGGGGCCGGGGGCGCCCGGGGGGCCCTGCGGTCCGCGGGGACCGGCCGGGCCCTGAGGGCCGGGAGGACCCTCCACGGGGATCGCCTGCCCGTTCTGGACGACGGCGACCGGGCCCTGGGGCCCCTGCAGCCCCTGCGGCCCGCGCGCGCCGGCCTCGCCGGGGGGCCCGGCCGGCCCCTCGGGACCCTGCAGGCCGCGCGGGCCCCGCAGGCCCCGGGGACCGCGGGGCCCGCGCCGCACCGCCTGGGCGCTCGCCGTGGTGTCGCTCACGCTGCGCGTGGCGTCCTTCACCGCCGACCCCGCCCCGAGTGCGTTGGCGCCGAGGGCGAGGGCCACCGCGGCGCCGGCCACGAGGCCGCTCCATGCCAGCTGTCTCGTCACGTCGTTCCTCCGTCGTCCCATGCCATCCCGTCCCGGAACGGGCCACGCCGACGCGCCCGTGGCGCGGGTCGCAGACGGCCCGGGGGAGGCGCGCCCGCGCCGGGCCCCGGTGTCCCGTGTCCGCCGGCGGTGCGGTCGCCGGAACCTGGACACCGCCAGCATCGCCGGATGGGGCGGCGCACACCATGAGGGAGGGACCCGTGCCCTCTCCGTGCGCCCCCTGGGGCGGGCCGGGGCCGGCCCGCGTGCCCCTCGCGGGCCGCCCGCGGCCGGGCTCCCGCATCGCCACCCGGACGATGCGCGGTCCGCAACGCACGTGTGCGCGCCGCGCCCGTTCCGCCGGTGAGGCGCCCCGGCATACGGTCGTCGCACGTCGCCCGCGGGTCGGCAGGGCCCCGGCGACCGACCCCACACCGGCAGCGGAGGACCGAGAGATGGACGCAGAACGCGACGACGGCACCCGGCGGGTCATGCTCGCGGCGGGGGTGCTGTTCCTGCTCACCTTCATCACGTCGATCCCGGCGCTGGCCCTGTTCCAGCCGGTGCTGGACGATCCGGCCGGCTACATCGCGGGCGGGGGGCAGGACACCCGCATCCACGCAGGGGTGGTCCTGGAACTGCTGCTGATCGCCGCCAACATCGGCACCGCGATCGTGCTGTTCCCGCTGCTGCGGCGCTGGAGCGAGGCCCTCTCGCTCGGCTTCGTGACGGCCCGGATCGTGGAGAGCGTCTTCATCGCGGGCGGCATCCTCTGCGTGCTCGGCGTCGTCTCGCTGCGGCAGGACGATCCGGGCGCTGCGTCCCTCGCGGTGTCCCTGGCGGAGCTGAAGGACTGGACGTTCCTGCTCGGGCCCGGGATCGTCGTGGGGATCGGCAACGGCCTGATCCTCGGCTACCTGATGTACCGCTCGCGCCTGGTGCCGCGGTGGATGGCCGTGCTCGGCATGGCCGCCGGCCCGATCCTGGTCGCGGCCGGGATGCTCGTGCTGTTCGACGTCGCCGAGGCCGGCGGCATCGTGCAGAGCCTCGCCACGGTCCCCGAGTTCGTGTGGGAGCTGTCGCTGGGCGTGTACCTCACGGTCCGCGGCCTGCGCACCCCCTCGCGCGCCCGCGCGGCCGGCGCGCCTCCGGTGACGCCGCAGCCCGCCTGACCCGGTCCACCCCCTCCCCCGGGCCCGCCCCCGCGCGCCCGGGGGAGGACGGGGCCCACCTCCCTGCGGCCCCCGTCCCCGGGCGCCCGGGCTAGGCTCAGGGCATGGACGGACCGCAGGGCGGGCTCGACGACTTCCGCCGGCAGTTCGGGCGGCTGATCGAGCAGCTGCTCCACGACGCCGGACGCACCGCCGGCGAGCCGCTGCAGGAGCTCATCACCGCGCACCTGGGGCCCGCCGCGGCGACGCTCCCCATCGTCCGCGACGTCCACCCCGCCTACGACCTGCCCAACGCGCAGCTCGCGGTGGACGCCCTGCTGGCGCGGCCGGACGTCACCGCCCGGGCCCTGGGCATCGGCGGGCAGGGGCGGCGGTTCGGCGGGCTGGGGCTGAGCGATCTGCTGACGTCCGACGGATGGACGGTCGGGCCGCCCGAGTTCACGAACGCCGAGATCGGCCCGGACGGCGAGACCCTCGCCTGCATGACCTTCACCGTGCTGCTGCTGGACGGGCCGAGGGGTCCCGTGGCGCTGCTGATGCAGCTGGGCGAGGGGCACGGCATGGGAGGGGCGCAGCTGGTGCTGGAGGCGGCGTCGCCCGCCGAGGGCGCCGCCGACGCCACCTTGGCCGAGTTGCGCGGGCTGATGCTGGAGCGCGACGTCTTCCGGGGCAAGGTCATCACCCTGGAGACCGAGCCCATGACGGAGAGGAGCCGGGTCCGGTTCGTGCGGCGGCCCGCGCTGGGCGCCGACGACCTGGTGCTGCCGCCCGGCGTCCTCGAGCGGATCGAGCGGCACGTGCTCGGCCCCACCCGGCACCGCGCGGCGCTGCAGGCCGCCGGCCGGCACCTCGCGCGGGGGCTGCTGCTGTGGGGGCCCCCGGGGACCGGCAAGACGCTCACCGTCCGGTACCTCACCGCCCGGCTCACGGAGGCGACCGTGATCATCCTCGCCGGGCCCGCCCTGGGCCTCGCGGGCGCCTTCGGAGGCCTCGCCCGCCGCCTCGCCCCGGCGGTGGTGGTGCTGGAGGACGTCGACCTGGTCGCCGAGGAGCGCAGCTTCGGGCCCGGTGACGGCGGCAGCCCGGTGCTGTTCGACCTGATGAACGAGATGAGCGGCCACGGCGAGGACGCGGACATCGCCTTCGTGCTCACCACAAACCGTCCCGATGCGCTCGAGCCGGCCCTCGCGGCGCGGCCCGGTCGCGTGGACCTGGCGGTCGAGATCCCGCTGCCCGACGACGAGGCGCGGCGGCGACTGCTGCGGCGCTACGCCCGCGGCATCGACCTGGAGCCGGGGGACGACGACGCCCTCGTCGCCCGCACCGAGGGCGTCACCGCCTCGTTCATCAGGGAGCTGCTCCGGCGGGCGGTGCTCGCGGCCGCCGAGGACGGCCGGGTGCAGGTGCGCCGCCGCGACCTCGACGACACGCTCGACGACCTGCTGCACGAGAGGGCCCGCCTCACGCGCGTGCTGCTCGGCGCGGAGGCTCCGGCCGCAGACGACCCGGACGACCCGCACGCCTGGCTCGCGGCGTTCCCGGAGCCGCCCCCGCCACCCGTGCGATGACCGGGCGCCCGTCGCCCGGCACGCGGTGGGGCCACCGGACACCGGCGGCCCCATGAGGATCGCCACTTGGAACGTCAACTCCGTCCGGCAGCGGGTGCCCCGCCTGCTGCCCTGGCTGGACGAGCGCCGGCCGGACGTGGTGTGCCTGCAGGAGACCAAGCTGTCCGACGAGGCGTTCGGGGAGCTGCTGGGCGAGGAGCTGGAGCGGCGGGGGTACGCCGCGGCCGTGCACGGGCAGGGCCAGTGGAACGGCGTCGCGATCCTCTCCCGCGTCGGCCTGGAGGACGTCGCGGCCGGGCTCCCCGGCGGGCCGGAGTGGACGCAGCCGGAGGCGCGCGCCCTCAGCGCCACCTGCGGGGGCGTGCGGGTGCACTGCGTGTACGTGCCGAACGGTCGTGCGCCCGACTCCGACCACTACCGCTACAAGCTCGCCTGGCTCGCGGCGCTGCGGGACGTGGTGGCCGCGGGCCCGGAGGCGGTGGTGGTGTGCGGTGACGTCAACGTGGCGCCCACCGACGCGGACGTGTTCGACCCGGAGGCCTACGTCGGCCAGACCCACGTGACCCCGCCCGAGCGGGCGGCGCTGGCGGAGATCACGGCCCTCGGGCTGCGTGACGTGGTGCGGGACCGGTGGCCGGAGAGCCGTGTCTTCACCTACTGGGACTACCGCGCGGGCATGTTCCACCAGGATCTCGGCATGCGCATCGACCTGGTGCTGGCGTCGGCGCCGGTCGCGGCCCGGGTGCAGGCGGCATGGGTGGACCGCCAGGCCCGCAAGGGCAGCGGGCCCAGCGACCACGCCCCCGTCGTCGTCGACCTCGACGAGGCGCCCGACGGCGACATCGGCCCGATGGTGCCGCCGCCGTCCGCCAAGCCCGCCCGGCGCAGGCCGGGCAGGCTGCCGCAGGCGGACTAGCCGGGGTGGGCCGGGGGCCCCTGCCGCCGGCAGGGGCCCCTCACCGCCGTGGCCCTACCGGCCGAGCGCCAGGCCGACGATGCGGCAGTCGGACGCGCCGGCCGTGACCGACTCGCGCGGCCGGCTGGCGCAGATGTACAGCGGGACGGTGCCGCCGCGGCCGAGCGTCAGCCGCGCCGTCGGGCGCAGCCGCAGCGAGGCGAAGCCGTCACGCCCGGTGGTGGCCCGCGTGGTGCGCACCAGGCCGTCGGGCACGCTGCGCACGGTTACCCGCGCCCCGCGCACCAGGTAGCCGCGGTTGTCGCCCACCTGCACGCGCATGCGCACGCCGGCGCGGCTGGTGAGCCGGCTGGGCGTAACGCGCGGGGGCTTGACCGCGAGCCGCGCCGGCAGGAACACCTGCGACACCGGGATCGAGACGCGCCGGCCGGCGATCTCGACGGCGCCGGCGGGACGGCCGGCGGTGAGGTCCGCGGCCACCCCGCGCACGCACGGGTTGAGGTTGCTCACCTGCAGCCGGTCGATGAACACGGCCGAGTCGTAGTTGCGGTCGCCCTGGTCGAAGATCGTGAAGTACACCGAGTGGCGGCCGGGGGTCACGGGCACCGCGGCCCGCAGGCGCCGGGTGGCGGCGTCGTAGGTGGTGCCGATCGCCTCGGACGGGATCACCGCCGCCTCGCCGAGGGCGTTGACGCTGATCGGCCGGCCCAGGGTGTCGAAGGCGAAGTTGGACGGCGCGCTGATGCGCGGGCTGGCCGCGCCCGAGGCGTCCCAGGTGTTGGCGTCCAGCTCGGCGATGAAGGCGTCGTTGAACTCGCTGCCGGTCCACTCCGGGAACTCCTCCGAGAGGAAGCGGAAGCCGAAGGTCAGGCAGCTCTGGCCGGCCGGCACGTTGACGTCCACGCGCAGGGTGGTGACGTCGCGGGCGCCCCGGATCACCGGACCGACCGCGTCGCCCCCGGTCGCCCCGTCGTTGTTGGGGCGGGCCGCGGCGTTGACGTCGCCCGTGGCCAGGATCGCGTAGCTGTTGCCGCTGGTGGGGAACTCCCCGAGCGGTGAGGTGGACACGGCGGCGGGGAAGCCCGCCGGGGGGATCGCGGTGAACTCGGCCCCGGCCACGAGGGCGGGGTCGTCGGCCAGGGCGCGGGCCACGACGGCGGCGTCGCGGGAGGGCGTGATCACGGCGGCCGCCGGGACGGCGGAGGCGGCGAGCACCCCGATGCCGAGTGCGGCGGCGAGGGTGGTGGGTCGGCGCACGGACGTACCTCCTCTGATGGGGGTGATGTCGGCCCGGCCGGGCTTCCCGCGTGACGGACGTCACAAACGGGGGCGGCCACGGGGCTCGCCCGCGCGGTGCCGCGGGACGCACCGGGGTACCTGGGCGGGCGACACGGTCGGCGCCGGGGTGGCGGGGGCGCATGGGCGGGCAGGAGTGGGTCGAGGCGGCATGCCTGGTGGCGCTCGCGCTGGTGCACGCGCTCTCGCCGTCGCTCCGGTTCCTGTCCGCCGTGCCGCGCAGCATCTGGCTGTCGGCGGCCGGCGGCGTCTCCGTCGCCTACGTGTTCGTGCACCTGCTGCCCGAGCTGGCCGAGGGGCAGCGCAGCGTCGGCGAGGAGGTCACCGGCGCCCTGGCCCGCGTGGAGAACCACGTCTACCTGGTGGCGCTCGCGGGCCTGGCGGTGTTCTACGGCGTCGAGTGGGCGAGCCGCACCTCCCGCGACGCGCGGCGGGAGCGGGAGGGCGAGGACCGCACCGACCCGGCCGTGTTCTGGCTCAGCATCGGGTCGTTCGCGCTCTACAACGCGCTCACCGGCTACATCCTCGTGCACCGCGAGGAGGACGACGTGCGCGGGCTCGTCTTCTTCGCCGTCGCGATCGGCGTCCACGTGCTGGTCACCGACGCGGGCCTGCTGCGCCACCACGGCCACGACTTCCGGCGGCTGGGGCGCTGGCTGCTCATCGCCGCCCTGGTCGCCGGCTACGCCCTGGGACTCGGCAGCGAGATCAGCGACGCCGCCCTGGCGGTGCTGATCGCCTTCCTCGGGGGCGGCGTGGTGCTCAACGTGCTGAAGGAGGAGGTGCCCACCGAGCAGGGCGCCCGCTTCCTGCCGTTCGTCACGGGGGCCGCCGCCTACGCCGCGCTGCTGCTGGCGGCGTAGGCGCGGCGGCGGGTCACTCCTCCCCGCCCAGGATGCTCAGGGCGCGCTCGATCCTCTCGCGCTCGCCGCGGAGGCGGTCGAGCTCCTCCTCGCGGGCCTGGATCTGGACCTCCAGGGCGTCCCTGCGCTGCTGCATGACGGTGAGGATGTCCTCGTCCATGGGCCGGTAGACGGCCCCCGCGCCGCCGCCCTGGCCGCCCGACGAGGACCGGCCGCCCCCGCGGCGCCCGCCGCCCCGGGTGCCCACCAGGTCGCCGTACCCGTTGTCCTTGGCCCACTTGCCCCACTGGACCTTGAGGGTGTTGGCGCTGACCCCGTACTTGGCCGCGACCTCCTCGGCCGCCGCGCCCGAGCCCGTGCCGCCGCGGATGAGCTCGGCCATCTCCGTGAACCGGGCCCTGACCTCGTCCTTGCTCGCGCGCCTGCGGCCCGTCCCGGTGCCCCCGTCGTCGTCAGCCACTGCCGTCCCTCCGTTGCGTTGTCCCCGACATGGGTGGAGACGAGAGCCTCACGGCCTCGTCAGGTGACGTGGATGACGCGCAGCACGTCGGTCGTGCGCGATCCGCCGTCGATGCCCGCCAGCACCACCACGATGTCCCCGGCGCGCACGTGCCCCTCGGCGGTCGCCGTGCTCAGCGCCTCGCGCACCATCTCCTCGTTGCCCGCGAACCGCGACAGCGGCATGGGTGTGGCGCCCCAGCTGACCGACAGCTGCCGGCGCACCCGCTCGTCGGGGCTGAAGCCGAGGATGGGCGCCTGCGGCCGGTAGCGGGCGATGGCCCGCACGGTGAACCCGCTGCGCGTGAGGCACAGGATCGCGTCCGCGCCCAGCTTCTGCGCCACCCGCCAGGCCGCGTCGGTCATGGTGTCGGTGATGCGGGTGTAGCGCCCGTCGCCGTACTCGGGCTCGCGCACCTGGAGCCGCCCCACCAGGCGCGTCCAGCCGTCGGCGTCGAAGTTGGTGTCGGCGCGCGCGCACAGGCGCGCCATGGTGGCGACCACGTTCACCGGGTCCGCCCCCACGGCCGTCTCGCCCGAGAGCATCACCGCCGACGACCCGTCGAAGACGGCGTTGGCGACGTCCGACGCCTCGGCCCGTGTCGGGGTGGGCGCCTGCACCATGGACTCCAGCATCTGCGTCGCGGTGATCGCGGGCCGCCCGTGGGAGATGCACTCCCGGATGATGTGCTTCTGGAGGTGGGGGAGGTCCTCGATGGAGCACTCGATGCCCAGGTCGCCCCGGGCGATCATCACCGCGCCCGCCGCGTCCAGGATCCCCGCGAGGTTGTCCACGGCGCTGCGGGTCTCGATCTTGGCCACCACCAGCGGCCCGCGCGGGTGCGGCTCGGTGCCCAGGCGCCGCAGGTCGTGCGCCGAGCGCACGAACGAGAGCGCCACCATGTCCACGCCCGCCTCCACGAAGGCGTCGAGGATGCGCAGGTCCTCGCGGGTGGGCGTGCTCACGCGCAGCCGCTCCGAGGGGATGTGCACGCCGGGCCGCCCGCTCAGGCGGCCGCCGTGCCCGACCACCGCCTCCAGGCGGTCGCCGTGGGTGTCGACGACCTCCATGTCGATCGCGCCGTCCCCGAAGCTGATGCGGTCGCCCACCTCGATGCCGGTCAGCAGGTCGTCGTAGTCGACCTGGATCACATCGGCGGTGGAGCGCGCGTCCCCGGGCACGAGGGCCACGTGCCGGCCCTCGGAGAGCTCGACGCCCTCGCGCCCGAAGCTCGCGGCGCGCACCTTGGGGCCGGGCAGGTCCACCAGGGTCCCGATGGGCCGGCCGGCCTCGGTGGCGAGGCGCCGCACCCGCCGGAGCATCTCGAGCCCCTCCTCCAGCGTGCCGTGGGAGAGGTTCAGCCGCACGGCGTCCATGCCGGCGGCGATCATGCCCCGCAGCACGGCGTCCGACTCCGAGGCCGGCCCGATGGTGGCGAGGATCTTGGTCCGGCGTTCGGTGTGTCGCATGGAGCGGCGGATCATAGGGTGCGGGGGCCCCGCAGCGGCGGACCCTCCGTCCGCCCCACCGCTACGGGGACGCGGCCGCGGCCAGGTGGGGCGCGAGCACGCGGTTCGCGCGTGCGATCACCTCGTCCGGGCGCCGGTAGCCCGTGGACGGGATGCCGCCCTCCAGCCGGTGGTGGTGGTGGATCACCAGGGGGGTCACGGCCTCGGGCGTCAAGCGCTCGTCGATGTAGGCGCCCGGGCGCTGGTCGTCGCGCGTGATCACGGGGAAGTTCAGCGCGAGGGGGAGCACGGCGTACGGCAGGGCCAGGTCGTGGCGCGCCATCGCGAACGCCCATTGCTCGGCGAAGTACAGCCCCTCCCGGCCCGGCTCGGTCGCCCCCGGCGGGTGCGGCACCCGGTCGGCGAGGCGGGCCCCGATCCCGGAGGCGACGGCCTCGTCGTCGATGAGCACCCGGATGTAGTGGAGCCAGCGGTCGTGGAGGCGGGCCAGGGCGGCGCCGGGCAGCATCAGGACGCCCGTGTTGAAGTAGGCGTGGGTCCAGCCCGGCTCCAGGCTTGTACGCAGGCGGTGCGCGGGCAGCGTCAGCCCCACCCGCGCGAAGAGCTCCGCCCAGTCGTCCAGCGTCAGCAGGTCCCCGTCCGGCTGCTTGGCCTGCACGAGGTCCGGCGCCAGGTGACCCGTGGGGTCGCCGGTCACGACCGTGTCGGGGTCGAGGCCCACCAGCACGTCGGCCTCGCCCGCGAGCTCCGCGAGCATCGTGAGCTTGTTGGCGAGGCGGAAGCGGGGCTCCACGACCGCCGCCACGCGCACCTCCACGTCGAGGGCGGCCAGTGCCGCCGCGAGATCCGGCGGCACGTCCCCCACGACGAAGGCGACCCTCCGGGCGGCGGCCAGCCGTCCGCCCATCAGCGCCACGGACGCGAACAGGGGCACCAGCTCCCGCGCGCCGGCGCCACCCTCCGCCACGCTCGCGACCGCGATCCGCATGCGCCCCGGGTCCCCGTTCGGGCCGCGCCGCACGCGCGACGCGGTGGACGCGGGGGCGGCCAGGCGACCCGCGGGCGCGGTCAGGGCCGCGGCAGCCGGCGCAGCACCTCGGGATCCAGCGGGCGCGTGACGCGGTGCCGGGCGCCCGGCACCTCGAGCACCACCAGCAGCACCTCGGGCGCCTCGTCGAGGGCGCGCAGCACCGCCGGCCCCGCCCGGGCGAGCGCCGGGGCCAGGAGCGTCTCGTCGGCCAGCAGCGCGTCGGCCGCCTCGCGGCCCAGCCCCGCGGTGACCACCGCCCGGCCGGAGGGGTCGCGGCCGATCGCGAGGAAGGGGCGGGTACCGCTCACCGGGGGACGGCGCAGGTCGCGCCGCCGCTGCCGCCGTGGCGCGGCCGCGGACGCGCCGAGGCCGTGCAGATGCGCCATCTCGTCGCGGGACAGGGGGCGGCTGAGCTCCCCGGGGACGCCCAGCGGGCGGTCGCTGCCCCACAGGCGCGGCCACCGCCGCAGCACCGCCGCGTGGCGGCCCGCGCGCTCGGCGGCGTCCCCCGTCACGCGGCCCTCCGCCCCGGCGCCCGCCTAGGCCTCGCCGGAGACGCGGGCGCCCAGGCGCGCCCGCCGGGCGGAGCTGCCCGGCATCGGGGGGATGAGGCGGTCCGCCACCGCGCCGGTGACCGCGGCGAACACGCCCTTGTGCAGCAGGTCGATCACCAGCTCCTCACGCGGCCACGTCCAGGGCGGCGCGCCCACCCCGGTCCCGTTCTCGAGGATCTGATCCCAGGTCTGCCGCATGGAGGTGTGCATCACGATCACGTTGCGGCCGCGCAGGTTGACCGCGGCCATGATCCCGCGCACCGCGCCCAGCACGAGGCCGTTGGCCCAGTGCATCAGCATGTTGCGCGCCCAGCGGTCGTCGTCGGGCCGGCGCAGGCCCACCAGGTGCGCGAGGGTGTGCGCGGGCACGTAGGAGTTGGGCCGCCCGGTGAACCGCTGCTCCACCTTCTCGACGGCGGTCATCGCCGCGACCCCCGCGAGCCCCGACACCGCCCCGAGGGCCGCCGCGCGCCCCAGCTCCCGTCCCCGACCCATGCCCGGCCCCTGCCCGGCTCGCCGGGACGGGAAACGACCGCGGACCCCGACGGCGCGCGGTGTCCCCGGCCCTACGCGGAGCGGCGGGCGGCCCCGTGCACGCCGGCGGGCACGCGCGCGGGCGCATCGGAGACCCGGATGGCGACCAGGGCGATGTCGTCCCGCGGCAGGCCCCCGGCCGCCAGGGCCTCGCGCACGCCGTCGACCAGCTCCTGCGGCGAGGCGCCGGCGTGTGCGCCCACCAGGGCGGTGAGGCCCTCCTGCTCGAGGCGGCCGCCGCCGGCGCGCGCCTCGGTGACGCCGTCCGTGTACAGCAGCACCGTGTCCCCGGGGAGGAGGTCGACGCCGTCGTCCTCCACCTCGATGTCGTGGAACGGGCCGATCGGCGTGCCCGGACGGCCGACGGCCTCCACCTCGCCCGAGGCGCGCAGGACCATCGCCGGCGGGTGGCCCGCGGCCGCGACGTCCAGCCGCATCCCGTCCCCCTCGCGCCTGAAGCAGGCGCAGAGCGCGGTGATGTAGGCCCGGTCGTCGCCGCGGCCCCGGGCCACCACGGCGTTGATGCGCCGCAGCACGTCGGCCGGCGTCCGGGCCTCGACGCCGAGCGAACGCGCCACCTGACGGGTGAAGGCGCCCGTCGCGCCCGCCGACGGCCCCTTGCCGCACACGTCCCCGATGACCGCGCGGATGCGGCCGTCCACCACGTACAGGTCGTAGAAGTCGCCGCCGACGTCGTTGCCCTCGCCGAAGGGCACGTACGCGACCGCCGTCTCCACGCCGGGGATGTGCGGCAGCTCGGGGGGCGCCAGGGCGCGCTGCAGGGCCTGCGCCACCCCGCGGTGGCGGGCGACGAGGCGCTGCTGCTCGGTGACGTCGACGACGGCGACGCCCACCCAGGGCCGCCCGTCGCCGAGGCGCACGGGGTACATGTTCAGCTCGAAGGCCCGCGGCGCCGGCTCGCCGGGGACGGTGCCGGACATCCCCACAGCGAGGATGGGGGTGCCCGTGTCCTGCACCTGGCGGATCAGCTCCTCGGCGGCGTCCCCGGGGTCCCCGCCCAGGACCTCACTCGGGCGGAGCCCCCGGTGCGCCTCGGCCGGGAGGCCGTTGAGCGTCGCCAGCCAGGGATTGATGCGGGCGTAGCGGCCCTCGGGGTCGAGCACCGCGAAGCCGACCGGCGCGAACTCGAACATCGCCCCGAGCAGCGTCTCCGCCGCGCGCGCCGCGTCGGCGGCCGCGCGCTCCCGGGCGCCCGCGCGGCGCGCCGCCTCCCCGAACACCACCATCGCCGCGGCCACCACGAGCACGAGGGCGACGAACGCGACCTCGTCCCCCCGCACGTCCGCCGGGTCGGGGAACACGACCGCCCACGCGGCGGCGAGGCCGAGCGCCGTCGCCAGGGCGCCGGCCCGGACGCCCGCCGCCCAGGAGCAGTAGGCGACGGCGGCCACGAGGGGGGCGAGGCTGACGACCTCGGCGAGGGAGGCGAGCGCCCACGACACGGCGGTCGACGCCGCGACCACGAGGACGACGGGCACGACCCCGGGCAGGGCCCACAGCCCGCCGGGCGGGGTCCCGGGGACGCCGGACCGGCCCCGGAGGAGGGTGGGCAGCGGCGACCACCGCCCGGTGATGAGGGGGCCGCGGGCCACGGCGGCGATTGTAGGTGCGCCCCCGGGGGTCGCACCCCCGCCCGGCCGGGGTGCGACCCCGGGATGGCGGACCCGGTGAAACCTGGGGGGTGATCTGGGGTCCTCCCTGACGCGCGACCGGCCCCCCGTGGCCGAGGCTCGCGGCACACCCCGACCCGAGGAGGAGCACATGTCGACCGCCACTCTCGAGCGCCCCGCCACCGCCTGGCTGGCCGCGCTCCCCACGCCCCCCGTCGCCGCCGCGCCGCGCGAGCCCGCCACGGGGTTCCCGGCGATGGCGCTGGTGGCCTGGACACCCCGCGCCTGACCCCTCCACCGCACGCCCCCGGTGGGCGGTGGACGCCCTGCCGGGGGCTGCCCCGCGCTCCCGCGCGCCCCCGGCACCTGCGGGAGGGGGCGAGGGGTAGGGTCGGGGTGCGGCAGGCCGACCAGGAGGACGACATGGACCACCCCGGGCTGGAGCCCGCCACCGCCGACCGGGCGCGGCGCGTCGAGGAGGGCGGCGGACGCATCACGATCAGCGAGGACGCGGGCGTCTGGGCCTGCTACGTGCACGACCCCGGGGGGCGCCACCTGGCGTCGGCGCAGGGGGCCGAGCTCGACGCCGTCGTCCGGGAGGCGCTCGACGCCGTGGACGAGGCGTCGCTGCAGTCGTTCCCCGCCTCCGATTCGCCCGCCCTCGGGGGCGGTCCGGGCGTCTGACGGCGGCGTCCGTGGACGCGGTGCGCGGGGGCGCGCGGGGGTGACGGGCACGGAGGCCGCGGAGCCCCTGTTCTTCCCGGACGCCGAGGCGTTCGCGCGGTGGCTCGAGCGGAACGGCGCGACCTCGGACGGCGTCTGGGTCCGCATGGCCAAGAAGCACACGGGGATCCCGTCCCTGGACTGGGCCGGCGCCGTCGAGGTGCTGCTGTGCTTCGGATGGATCGACGGCCGGGTGCGCCGGCTCGACGACGACTTCTTCGTGCAGCACATGACGCCGCGCCGCCCCCGCAGCGTGTGGTCGAAGATCAACCGGACCAAGGCGGAGGCGCTGATCGCGGCCGGGCGCATGCGGCCGGCCGGGCTCGCCGAGGTGGAGCGCGCGAAGGCCGACGGCCGCTGGGACGCGGCGTACGACGGGGCCGGGACGGCGACGGTCCCCGACGACCTCGCGGCCGCGCTGGAGGCCGCGGGCCTCGCCGGCGCGTTCGCCGGGCTGGACGCCCGCAACCGCTACGCGATCCTCCACCGGGTGCAGACCGCCCGACGGCCGGAGACGCGCGCGCGGCGCATCGGGACCTTCGTGGAGATGCTGGGGCGGGGCGAGGTCCCCCACCCCTAGAGGCTGCCCTCAGGCGAGCCGCCGCCGCAGCACCGTGCGCAGCACCGGGCGCAGCGCGCCGCCCTCCGCGGCCTCGATGCGCACGTCCGCCCGGGGCCCGTCGAGGTCGAGCAGGGCCACGTGGTTGCGGAACAGCAGCGGCGCGACGCGCGTGGTGCGCGCCGCGGGCGCGGGCACCCCCGCCATGCGCGCGGTGGCGCGCATGGCCCCCCGGAAGGGCCGCGACTCCGCCAGGCGCAGCAGGGCCCGCTGACGCCGTCCCAGCGCGTTGCGCAGGGGCGACGACACCAGGTGCCACACGGGCGGCGCCGGACCGAGGCCCGGCAGATGCACCCGGAGCAGGCTGCCGTGGTGCACCTCCCCCGCCAGCACCAGCACCGACGCGGGGGGCGCGCCGCGCCTGCCGGCGGCGGCGTCGGCGAGCACGCGGTCGAGGTGGGCCCGGGAGGAGGCGTAGGCCGGCCAATGCTCGAACCCGAGCGTCCGGGTGAGCGCCCTGCCCAGCCCCCGGCCGGGCGCGCCCCAGGCCCCGTCGGTGAGCGCGGCCCCCCAGGCCTCCAGGTCGTGCAGGCCGGGCCCCATGTAGGCGGGCACCGACGAGACCACGACCAGGTGCGCGGCGTCCCCGCGCGCCTCACGCTCCAGCCACCGCCAGGCCGGGGCGTCGAGCATGGCGCGCCGCCCGCCCCCGCGCACCCGGCGCCCGCGGGCGTCGATCACCACCAGCCGCGCGGGCCCGACGCGGCGGGAGTACGCAAAGGCCCCGCCGCCCACCGCCCATCCCCGGGCGGCCCGCATCAGCGGGACGAGGCCGTCCGGCGCCGCCCGCACCTCCCGCAGCAGGGGGTCGGCCCGGAGCTCCGCGGGGGGCAGGTTGCCCAGGTGCTGGTGCACCCAGTACGCCGCCAGCGCGGCGGCCACCCGCTCACGCTCGGCGCCCGCCGGCCGGCCGGCCGCCGGGTTCCAGGCGTCCACCACGTCGTGGTCGTCCAGGATCATCGCCGAGGGGACGGCGGCGAGCAGCCAGCGGACCGCGGGGTCCCCCCACGCGCGCCGGTACACGTCCGCGTGCCCCGCGAAGCCCCGGGGACGCGCCGCGTGGGGATGGTCCACGTACACCTGATCGCCCACCAGCAGCAGCAGGTCCGGGCGGCCGGCGGGGGGCGCCGCGGCGAGGCGCAGCGCGAGGGCGCGCAGCGCGTCCGGGCCGTAGCGGGCCCGCGCGCGGCCGCCGGCGGGGAAGGAGACGCGGCACGAGCCCACCGCGACACGCAGCCGCGACGGGCCCGCGGCGGGCGGCATGGGTGGGGCCGGCCACGGCAGGGCCGGCTCCGGCCACGCGACGACGCCGTCCACCCGGACGTCGTAGGGCACGTGCCCGTCCGCCAGGCCCTCCAGGACGACCAGGGCGTAGTGGCGGCCGCCGACGGTGAACGTGGGGGCGGTGCGGCCGAGGACCTCCACGGTGGCCGGGCCGTCGGTCTCCACCCACACGGTCGCCTCCCCCGGGGCGCGGTGGCGCAGCACCGGGCCGAGGACGAGCGCGGTCACCGGGCGAGCGTACGCGGTCGGGGGCGGACGACGTGCGGCGCGGGGGGTGCGGCGATCGGGCCCTAGACCGCCCGCCCCGGGTTGAGGATCCCGGCGGGGTCGAAGACGGCCTTCACGCCGCGTCCCAGTTCGCGCACGTCGGCCCCCAGCTCCGCCTCCAGCCATGGGCGCTTGAGCACCCCCACGCCGTGCTCGCCCGTGATCGTGCCCCCCAGCGACAGGGCGGCCGCGAAGATGCGCCCGGCCGCGTCGTGCGCCCGCGCGCGCGCCTCCGCCGACGTGCCGTCGAACACGATCGTCGGGTGCATGTTGCCGTCGCCGGCGTGCCCGAAGGTCGCGATCTCCAGGCCGGTCTCGGCGGCGATCGCCTCGATTCGCGCCAGCAGCGCGGCGACCCGCCCGAGGGGGACGCCCACGTCCTCCAGCAGGGTCGCGCCGCGGCGCTCCAGCGCGCTGAAGCACAGGCGCCGCACCTCCATCAGCATCCGGCTGTCGGCGTCGTCCTCGGCCGCGACCACCAGCGTGGCGCCGGCCTCCTCGCAGCAGCGGGCCGCCAGCGCGATCTCGGCGCGCCGCGCCTCGCCGGGCAGGTCGGACTGCACCAGCAGCAGGGCCGCGGCGTCGAGGTCGAGGTCGAGCCGGCGCCAGCTCTCGACGGCCGCCAGGGTGGCGCGGTCGATCAGCTCCAGCAGCGACGGGGTGATCCGCGCGCGCGACATCGCCTCCACCGCGCGTCCGGCCGCGGGGAGGTCGGCGAAGTACGCGGCCGCCGTGAGCGGCGGCGACGGCACCGGCCGCAGGCGGAGGGTGGCCTCCGTGATCAGGGCGAGCGTGCCCTCGGACCCCACCAGCAGCGACAGCAGGTCCAGCCCGGCCACGCGCTTCACCGTGCCCCCGCCGATCTCCACGACGCGCCCGTCGGCGAGCACGGCCGTGACGCCGAGCACGCTCTCGCGCGTGACGCCGTACTTGACGCAGCAGAGGCCCCCGGCGTTGGTGGCGATGTTGCCGCCGATGGTGGAGAAGCCCCGGCTGGCGGGGTCGGGCGCGTACCAGAGGCCGTGCCGGCCGGCCTCCTCGGCGAGGTCGCCGTTCACCACGCCGGCCTGCACCCGGGCCAGCATGTTGGCCCGATCGACCTCCAGGATGCCGGACATCTGCTCGGTGGCGAGCACGATGCCACCCTCCAGCGCGGCCGCCCCGCCCGACAGGCCGCTGCCGGCCCCACGGGGAACCACGGGCACGCCGTGGGCCGAGGCCACGCGCAGCACGGCCGCCGCCTCGGCGGTGGTGCCCGGCCGGGCGACCGCCAGCGGCACGCCGCCCTCCACGAGGGCGGCGTGATCGCGCCGGTAGCGGTCGGTGAGGGCGGGGTCGGTGACGACCCGGTCCGCGGGCAGGGCGGCGCGCAGGGCGTCGAGCGCCGGCGCCGCGGCGGGCGACGGGCCCGCCGCCTGCCGCGGACGGACCGTCACTTCGGCTCCGGCCCCTGGCCCTCGCGGAACTTGCGCCAGTCGGCCGGCCGCTTCTCCTGGAAGGACGCGATGCCCTCCTGCGGCTCCGGGCCGTACACGTGGTTCAGGGCCACCAGCTCCATGCCGTGCTGCACGGCGCTGTAGACCTGGTCCGTGAGCGTGTTCATCGCGATCTTGGCCAGGCGCAGCCCCTGCGGCGAGCGGCGCAGGATCTGCTCGCACCAGCTGTCCACCTCGGCGTCCAGCTGGTCGTCCGGCACGACCTTGTTGACCAGGCCCATCTCCAGGGCCTCCTGCGCCGAGTACTGGCGCGTGAGGAAGAGGATCTCCCGGGCCTTCTTCTCGCCGACGACCGCGGGCATCAGCTGGCAGCCCCACCACAGCGGCGCCGAGCCGATCTTGGGGCCGGCCTGCCCGAAGCGCCCGGACTCGCCCGAGATGGTGAGGTCGCACATGACGTTGAGCTCGTTGCCGCCGCCGATGCAGTAGCCGCGCACCTTCACGATGATCGGCTTGCCGTTGTTGCGGATGGCCGCCGCGAGCCGGTCGTGCAGGTGGTGGAGGCCGCGCTTCTGGGCGGCGGTGCGGGTGGGGTCGCGGACGTCGCCGCCCACGCAGAACGCGCGCTCGCCGGCGCCGGTGAACACGATCACGCCCACCGCCTCGTCGTCGGCGGCGGCCTCGAACGCCTCGCACAGCTCCCGGATGGTCTGGACGCGGAAGGCGTTCAGGCGGTCGGGCCGGTTGATGGTGATGGTCGCCCGGCCACCCTCGACCTCGTACAGCACGTCCTCGAAGCCACCTGCCATCGCACACCCCCTCGTCGTTGGGAAAGCCGTCCCCGTCCCTTGACGGGGGCGCGTCGTGCCGCGAACCTTACGGGTGTAAGCAACGTGCGCACAACGGGGCGCACGGAATCCGACCGAGAGGCAGACAGATGACGTCGTCACTGCCCCACCCCCACGGCCCAGGGCCGCGCGAGGTCGTCGAGGCCGCGCCGCCGGGGCTCGTCGACGCCCTGAACTACCCGTACTTCCAGTCGGTCTTCGACCGCAAGAGCCGCCGCATGGGCCTCGGCATGACCATGCCCGGCGTGCTCGGCTACGAGAGCCCGTACGAGCCGGTGCCGCTGACCGAGCTCGAGGAGGCGCTGCTGCTGGTGGCCGGCACGGGCCTCACCGGGCTCAACCTCGGCGACATCGACCCCTCGATGGGCGCCGACGCGCTGGTGCAGTGGACGAACCGCACCTGGCCGTCCTCCTGCTCCAACCACGGCACGGAGCTGTTCTTCACCAACGACGACGGCCTGTTCTTCCTGGACATGTGGAACCTGATGCCCGAGCCGGGCGAGCTCGCCACGCTCCAGGGCAAGTCGATCGACGCCCAGGCGGAGTGGATCGTCGACCTCGCGCGCCGCGCCAAGGTGCAGCTCTCCGACCAGCGCGCGCAGATGCCGACCGGCCTGCCGGGCCTGTTCGTGTTCAACCACTGGAACGCGAACATGCCGGGCACGACGCTGTTCCTGCCGGTCTCCAACATGACGCTGGAGTACATCAACCTCCTCTTCATCTACTTCTCGGAGGAGTACCGGTTCACGATGGTCGACGAGACCGCCGGCTACGGCCGGTGCGGCCTCGACCGGTGGGTCGACGCGGGGCGGCTGGACGCCAACCGGCAGATGGGGATCATCGAGCTCGAGCAGCGTGTGCTGTCGATGCAGGTCGTCGAGCAGGCCTTCATCTGCCAGAACGTCAACCTGGCGCTACAGGCCATGGGCCTGGGCGGCTGGACGTACACCGGCTACATCGCCCGCTTCGCCCTGGGCGGCATGGACGTGCCGGGCCTCGGGTTCCGCTTCGCGGAGGCCAAGCGCGGCCCCAGCGTCCCCGTCGGCCGCGACGGCGTGTTCGAGGCGTTCACCCCGCCGTACCACGCCGACATGTCCGCCGCCGTGGACGCCTTCCTCGAGCGCAAGTGGTCGCAGTACGCGTCCGACAAGCCCAAGGCCTACCGCGAGCCGGACAAGGTGACCGGGCAGATCGCGCGCCCCACCGAGGAGACCATCCAGATCGTCAAGGACTACTGCACGTACGTGCACGAGACCTACGGGCGGTTCCCGGCGTACCTGGAGCCGATGTACCAGCGCCTCACCGTGCAGGCGCAGCACGTCGACACGGACTTCTACGAGCAGTACTACCCGCCGGGCGCGGTCACGCCGCAGCACCACGCGCACTTCGAGCGCTGGCACCCCGAGCTCGCGGAGGACGACGGCAAGCCGCCGCGGCGTTCCGCGTAGTCACGTGGGGCACGCCGGGCCCGCACCCCCCCGCCGCGCGCCGCTCGACCGGCGCCGGATCCTCGAGGCCGCGCTCCGCCTGATCGACGAGCACGGCGTCGGGGAGCTGTCGATGCGGCGGCTGGGTGCGGAGCTCGGCGTGCAGGCGATGTCGCTGTACCGGCATCTGCCGAACAAGCAGGCGGTGCTGGAGGGCGTGCGCGAGCTGATCTTCGACGAGCTCGCGCGCATGCGCCCGGCGGGCTTCCCGAGCGGGCGCTGGGACGACGACCTCATGGCGATGGCGCGTGACTTCCGCGACACCTGCCGCCGTCACCCGCACGCCATGTCGCTGTTCGCCACGGACGTCGACCGGGCGTACGCCTCGGCGTCGCGCTTCTACGAGCCGGCGCTCGGGTCGCTGGTGGCGGCCGGGTTCTCCGCCGACGACGCGGCCGAAGCCCTGCGCGTGGTGGTGCGCTACGTCCTGTCCACGGAGATCCTGACGCAGTCGGTCACGACCATGCGGCACCCCCTCACCGAGGAGGAGATCGCCGGGCTCGGCCGGGACCATCCCCTCGTGGGCCACCTGGTGCGGTCACTCGCCCGGCGTCCCCCGGACACCCTGGAGGAGCCCGGCCTGGCGCTGATCGTGGAGGGCCTGCGAGCGCGGCTGGCGGCCGAGGAGGCGGTGCGGGCCGGGTAGTGCGCGGCCCCCGCGCGGGGCGCGGGGGCCGCGGGGCCGGGTGGTGCGACTAGCGGGCGTAGGGGTCGATGTGGACGTTGTCGACCAGCCAGTCGCCCTGACTCATGACCGTGATCGTCGCGAGACCGGTCTCGTGGGGCTCCATGTGGCTGGTGTCGAGGGAGACGAAGCGGGACGGCCCCCAGGCGGCGTGCTCGTCGGCGGGGATGACCGTCGTCTTCGAGCGCACCACGTCACGCAGGCTGACGGTGTCGACGCGCACCACCAGAGGGCCCGACCCGAGGGAGCGCGCCATCAGCCGCAGGTGCGGCTGGTCGGCCGACACGCACTGCGCCGTCTTGACCATGAGGCCGCCGTACCGCAGCCGCGCGGACGTGCGGCCGGGCGCGACCTGGTACGGGTCGTTCTGCGAGTAGAGCGTGTAGGTGCCGAGCCAGGCGAGCGAGTCGCCGCTCAGCAGCGAGTACAGGCCGAACTCGAAGCCCCCGCCCTTGGCGAGGTAGTAGTTGTTCTGATCGCCCCACTGCGCGAACTCCGGCGCCGTGGCCGGCAGGTTGCAGGGGCCGCCGGACCCGGACGCGAGCGCGCCGGACGGGACGGCGAGGGCGGCGAGCGCGGCCGCGGCCACCGCGACCCTGCGGGCGATCCCTCGTCTGATGATGGGCATCCGAACCTCCGTGTCGGGATGCGGGGCGGACGGTCCACCCCGTACGCCCTGGGTCATCGGCCCCCGCGGGCGATCGCGACAGGGGCCTAGAGGAACGTCACACCCGGGGCGCGCCGGGCGCGCCCGGCAGGGCCGGGGGTGGCACCGAGACCGGAGCCGGTGCCGGCACCGGTGACGCGGGGCATCGCGGGGGCCGACGATGACCCGGCAGGGCGCCGCCGGCGCCCCCGGACGAGGAGGACGCATGTTCGCGCGCGCCGCGGTCTACGAGGAGGTCGACCTGGGCATGGTCGACGCGCTGCGGGAGTGGGTGGAGGACGAGGGGGTCCGCATCTCCCGGGAACGCCTGCCCGGCTACCTCGGGAGCGTCACGCTGCTCGACCGGGGCGCGCGGCGGATGGTGGGACTCGGGCTCTACGCGGACCGGACCGGCGCGGAGGAGGCCGACCGCATGATGCGGGCGGGGCCGCCCGAGGGGATCCCGTCCGAGCTCAGGGAGGCCATGCGCCGGTCGGTGGTGGCCGTGGCCGGCGTGTTCGAGGTGGTCGCGAGCGACGGCGCGCTCGCCTCGGCGGAGACGGCGCGCGCCTGAGCCCGGCCGCGCGCGCCGGTCACCGGCGCGCGCGGGCCTCCCCGCCCTGCCGGCGCCGGGGCAGGTAGAGGTCGGTGATGACGCCCTCGGCCGCCTCGGCGGCCAGGCCCATCGTCTCGGACAGCGTGGGGTGGGGGTGCACGGTGAGGGCGAGGTCCTCGGCGTCGGCGCCCATCTCCAGTGCGTGCACCGCCTCGGCGATCAGGTCCCCGGCGCCCACTCCCACGATGCCCGCGCCCAGCACGCGGCGGGTGCCGGGCTCCACCAGGAGCTTCGTGCGCCCCTCCGGCCGCCCGATCGTCAGCGCCCGCCCGGACGCTGCCCAGGGGAAGACGGCCACCTCGTGGGCGACGTCCTCGGCCGCGGCCTGGGTCTCGGTGAGCCCCATCCAGGCGACCTCGGGGTCGGTGTAGGCGACCGCGGGGATCGTGCGGGCGTCGAACGCCGCCTCGCGGCCCGCGGCCACCTCGGCGGCGACGGCCCCCTGGTGCGTCGCCTTGTGCGCGAGCATCGGGTTGCCGACCACGTCGCCGATCGCGTGGATGTGGGGCACGTTGGTGCGCATATGCGCGTCGACCGCGATGACCCCGCGGTCGTCCACGTCGACGCCGGCGGCCTCGGCGCCGATCCGGTCGCCCACCGCGCGCCGGCCCACGGCGACCAGGACCCGGTCGAACACGGCGTCGGCCGGTGGGTCGTCGCCGTCGTAGCGCACGTGGAGGCCGTCGTCCTCCGCGCGCACCTCGGCCACCCGGGTGTTCAGGTGGATGTCCGCGTAGCGGCGGGCGATGCGGTCGTGCAGGGGCTTCACCAGGTCGGGGTCGCAGCCGGGGATGAGCTGCGGCAGCATCTCCACCACGGTCACGTGCGCGCCGAGCGCGTCGTACACCGTCGCCATCTCGAGACCGATGATGCCGCCGCCCACCACGAGCAGTCGCTCGGGCACGTCCTCCAGGGCGAGCGCGCCCGTGGAGTCCATGACGCGGGGGTCGTCGGGGAAGCCCGGCAGGCGCACGGGCTCGGACCCGACGGCGATCACGCACCGCTCGAAGGCGACCGTGCGCGGCCCGTCGGGACCCTCCACGCGCACCTCGTGGGGCGACGTGAAGCGTGCCTCGCCGCGCACCCGGGTGATGCGCCGCCGCCGTACGAGCCCGTCGAGACCCGTGGTGAGCCGCTCCACCGCCCCCGCCGCGAAGGCGCGCACGCCGTCCACGTCGATGCGGGGCGCACCCAGTTCGACGCCCATCGCGCGCGCGTCCTCGGCGTCGGCCAGCACCTTCGCCACGTGCAGCAGGGCCTTCGACGGGATGCACCCCACGTTGAGGCAGACCCCGCCCAGGCGCGAGTGGCGCTCCACCAGCACGGTCCGCAGCCCCAGGTCGGCGGCGCGGAACGCGCAGGTGTAGCCGCCCGGGCCGCCGCCCAGCACGAGGAGGTCGGCGCGGTCGGAGGTCGCCCCGTCGGCGCCCGTCACAGCAGCATCCGCCGGGGGTCCCGCAGCAGCCCCGCCAGGTGGGTGGTGAAGCGGGCCGCGGCGGCGCCGTCGATGACCCGGTGGTCGTACGACAGCGACAGCGGCAGCATCAGCCGCGGGCGGAACTCCCCGTCCATCCACACCGGCTTCGTCGCCGTGCGCGACACGCCCAGGATGGCGACCTCGGGGGCGTTGATGATGGGGGTGAAGGCCGTGCCCCCGATCCCGCCGAGGCTGGAGATCGTGAAGGTGCCCCCCTGCATGTCCTCCCGCGACAGCTTCCCGTCGCGCGCCGCCTGCGACAGGGCGGCCAGGTCCCGCGCGATCTCCAGCAGGCCCTTGCGGTCGACGTCGCGGACGACGGGCACCATCAGCCCCTGGGGCGTGTCGGCGGCGAAGCCCAGGTGCATGTAGCGCTTCAGCACCAGCCGGTCGCCGTCCAGCGACGAGTTGAACTCGGGGAAGGCGCGCAGCGTCGCGGCGCACGCCTTCAGCAGCAGCGACACCATCGTCACCTTCACGCCCTCGCCGGCGTGGGCCGCGTTGACCTCCCCCCGGAAGGTCTCCAGGTCGGTCACGTCGGCCTCGTCGTGCTGGGTGACGTGGGGGATGGCGAGCCAGTTGCGGGCCAGGTTGGGACCCGCGATGCGCTTCACGCGCGACAGCTCCACCGTCTCCACGGGCCCGAACCGGGCGAAGTCGACCTGGGGCCACGGCGGCAGGCCGGCGCCGGCACCGGATCCGGGCGCGGCGGCCGGGGCGCGGGAGCCGTCGTAGTGCGCGCGCACGTCCTCCTTGGTGACGCGCCCCTTGTGGCCGGTGCCCCGCACCTGCGCGACGTCGACCCCCAGGTCGCGCGCCAGCCGCCGCGCGCCGGGGCCGGCGTACGCCTCGTCCTCCCGGCCGGCCTCCGGGCCGTGGGTCTCCGCGGGGCCGCGCCCGGTGGCGCCGTCCCCGCCGGCGGGCGCCGCCGCCGGGCCGTCGCCGTAGCCGCGCGCCGACGACGCCCCCGCGGGGACCTGACCGTCCCCGGACCCGCCTCCGCCCCCGCCGTCGCGCGTGGACGGCTCGTCCTCCTGCGCGGCCTCGATCCCGGCCCGGGCGGGCTCGTGGTCGGCACCCGAGTCCGGCTCCTGCGGCTGGGTGTCCACGGGCCCGGCGGGCGCGGTGAGCTCGGCGGGCGCGTCGTCCCCGCCCTCGCCCTCCCCGCCGCCGCCCTCCGACTCGAGCGTCAGGATCACGTCGCCGGCGTTGACGGTGTCGCCGACCTTGATGTGCACCTCGCCCACGACGCCCGCCCCGGGGGAGGGCACCTCCATGCTGGCCTTGTCCGACTCCAGGACGATCAGCGGATCCTCGGGGGCGACCGCATCACCCGGGCCCACCAGCACCTCGATCACGGGCACGTCCGCGAAGTCCCCCAGGTCGGGGACGCGGACCTCGGTCATCGCTGCCACGGCGGAGCGGCCTCCGGGTCGATGTCGTGGTGGGCGATCGCCTGCGCGGCGATGGCGGGGTCGATCACGCCCTCCTGCCCGAGCGCGTGGAGCGCGGCGACCGCGACGTGGTGGCGGTCGACCTCGAAGAAGCGGCGCAGGGTGGCGCGCCGGTCGCTGCGGCCGTAGCCGTCCGTGCCCAGCACGGTGTAGCGGCCGCGCACCCACGGACGGATGCCCTCCGGCCAGGCGCGCACATAGTCGCTCGCGGCGACGACCGGTCCCTCGCGGTCGCCCAGGCACGTCTCCACCCAGGCCTGGCGGGGGTCGTCCAGCGGGTGGAGGCGGTTCCAGCGCTCCACCTCCATGCCGTCCCGGCGCAGCTCGGTCCAGGAGGTCGCGCTCCAGACGTCGGCCAGCACGCCGTAGTCCTCCTGGAGCAGCTCCGCCGCGGCGACCACCTCGCGCAGGATGCTGCCGGAACCCATCATCTGCACCCGGGGGCCGTCGCCCTCGGCCTCGCGGATCAGGTGCATGCCGCGCAGCACGCCCTCCTCGCAGCCCTCGGGCTTGGCGGGGTGGGCGTAGTTCTCGTTCATGACCGTCAGGTAGTAGAAGACGTCCTCCTGCTCGGCGAGCATCCGCCGCAGCCCGTCCTGCAGGATCACGGCGACCTCGTACGCGAACGTCGGGTCGTACGCGACGCAGTTGGGGATGGCGGACGCCAGCAGGTGGCTGTGGCCGTCCTGGTGCTGCAGGCCCTCGCCGTTCAGCGTGGTGCGGCCCGAGGTGCCGCCCACCAGGAAGCCCCGGGCGCGGCTGTCGCCCGCCGCCCAGGCCAGGTCGCCGACCCGCTGGAAGCCGAACATCGAGTAGAAGATGTAGAAGGGCACCATGGCGACGCCGTGGTTGGCGTACGACGTGGCCGCGGCGATCCACGAGGAGATCGCGCCCGCCTCGGTGATGCCCTCCTCGAGCATCTGCCCCTTGGTGTCCTCGCGGTAGAACATCAGCTGCTCGGCGTCCTCGGGCTTGTACAGCTGCCCGACCTGGCTGAAGATCCCGAGCTGCCGGAACATGCCCTCCATGCCGAAGGTGCGCGACTCGTCGGGCACGATCGGCACCACGCGGCGCCCGATCGCCTTGTCGCGGACGAGGACGCCGAGGGCGCGCACGAAGGCCATCGTGGTCGAGATGGCGCGGTCGCCCGTGCTCTTGAGCAGGGCGTCGAACGCCTCCAGCGGCGGCACCTCCAGCGGCGCCGCCACCGGGCGCCGGGCGGGGAGGCTGCCGCCGAGCGCCCCCCGGTGCTCGCGCAGGTACCGCATCTCGGGGCTGCTGTCCGGCGGGCGGTAGAACACCGCCCCGCGGGCCTGCTCGTCGGTGAGCGGCACCCCGAAGCGGTCGCGGAAGGCGATCAACGCCTCCTCGTTCATCTTCTTCTGCTGGTGCGTGATGTTCTGGCCCTCGCCGGCGCGGCCCATGCCGTAGCCCTTGATGGTCTTGGCCAGGATCACCGTGGGCTGCCCCTCGTGCTCCATCGCGGCGTGGTACGCCGCGTACACCTTGCGCGGGCTGTGGCCGCCGCGGTTGAGCGCCCAGATCTGCTCGTCGCTCATGTGCGCGACCCGCCGCTTCAGCTCCGGGTACGCGCCGAAGAAGTGCTCGCGCACGTAGTCGGCGTCGCGCGACTTGAACGTCTGGTACTCGCCGTCGACCGCCTCCTCCATGCGGCGGCGCAGCAGCCCGTCGTGGTCGGCGGCCAGCAGGGGGTCCCAGTTCTCGCCCCACACGACCTTGACGACGTTCCAGCCGGCGCCGCGGAAGTTGGTCTCCAGCTCCTGGATGATCTTGCCGTTGCCCCGCACGGGCCCGTCCAGCCGCTGCAGGTTGCAGTTGACGACGAACACCAGGTTGTCGAGCCGCTCGCGCCCGGCCAGGGAGATCGCCCCCATCGACTCGGGCTCGTCCATCTCGCCGTCGCCCATGAAGGCCCACACCTTGCGGCCGTCGGTCTCCAGGATCTCGCGCCCCTGCAGGTACCTCATGAAGCGGGCCTGGTAGATGGCCATGATCGGCCCGAGCCCCATCGAGACGGTGGGGAACTGCCAGAAGGTCGGCATGAGCCAGGGGTGGGGGTACGACGACAGCCCCTCGCCGCCCACCTCCCGGCGGAAGTTGCGCAGCTGGTCCTCGTCGAGCCGTCCCTCCAGGAACGCCCGCGCGTAGATCCCGGGGGAGGAGTGCCCCTGGATGTAGACCAGGTCGCCGCCGTGCCCCTCGTGAGGGGCGCGCCAGAAGTGGTTGAACCCCACCTCGTAGAGCGTGGCCGCCGACTGGAACGAGGCGATGTGCCCGCCGAGCTCCGATGACTCCTTGTTGGCCTGCAGCACCAGCGCCGCGGCGTTCCAGCGGATGGCCGACCGCAGCCGCCGCTCCACCTCCGGGTCGCCCGGCATGGGGGGCTCGTCCTCGGGCGGGATGGTGTTGACGTAGGGCGTGCCGTCGCTGACCGGCACGGGGGCGCCCCACAGCCGCGCCTCGGTGACCGCCCGGCCCAGCAGCTCGGCGGTGCGGTCCGGTCCGTGCTCGCGCAGGAGGTCGTCGACGGCCTCCAGCCACTCCTGGGTCTCGGCGGGGTCGAGGTCCTCGTGCCCGTCGCCGTTCGCCCGTGTGGGGTCGAGGGGGCGCGAGCTCACGTCGCCCCCCCGCGGTGGCGGTGGTCCTGGCTGCAGTGCATCTGATGCTCCTCGTCGGGCGCCGCGGGCACGGCACGCCGGTGCGACCCGTCTACGACGCGCACGCCCCGGTACCTCGTCCCAGGTGTGTCACCTGTTGTCGCACACGTCTACCCGGTGGCGCCGGAGGGCACCGTCCCGCCGCCCCGTGCGCGACGTCAGGGCGCCCCCGCCGCCGCGGGCGCGGCGGGGAGATCGTCGGCGGGCCCGCCCCCCGGGTCCTCGGCGAGGGCGATGAGGTCGGCCGGCGGCAGGGCGGCGCCGCGCGCCAGCAGGTCGTCCACCTCCGCGGCGGCGAGCTCGGACAGCGTGTCCAGCGCGGAGCGCATGCCCGACAGGTCGCCCTTCCCCCCATGGCAGCGGAGCGCGTGCACCGGGCTCGTCCCGTCCTCGTCCCGGCGCCCCGAGCTCCCGCAGCAGCTTGCCGAGGCCGTGGTGCGCGTCGGCGATCCACCACGACTCGTCGTGCCGCTCCGGCACGCCCGGCCACGCCGCTCCGAGCCGCTACACGAGCCGGCTCGAGCCCTCCACGTCCGAGAACAGGAGGGGCACGACCCCCGTGGGCAGCGCGGCCCCCGCCCGGCGGTCGCCGTGGCGCTCATCGCCACCCTCCTGCGGCGAGCCCATGCGCGCCGCGCCGGCGCGCTCACGCGCCGGGGCGGCGGCCCGCGGGACATGTGCGTTACACGCCGCCGACGGCCGGGAATCCCCGCCCTGCCATCACGCGGAGGTGACGACACATGGCGACGCGCACGGATCTCGAGGGCATGAAGGTGGACGAGCTGCGCGCCCGGGCCCGGCGCGAGGGCGTCAGCGGCGTCTCCGGCATGCGCAAGCAGGAGCTCGTGGACGCCCTGGCGGGCGGGGGCGGTTCGGGCGGGTCGAGGGGCTCGTCGGCGTCGAAGGGGTCGCAGGGGTCGAAGGGGTCCCGGGCGTCGAAGGGCCCGCAGACGTCGAAGAGCCTGAAGTACTCGCAGGAGATCACCTCGCCCGACGAGCACGAGGAGCGGCCCGGGCGCAGCCTCTACACCCGGGACCACGAGACCATCCGGCGGTGGGCCGAGGAGCGCGACGCGGTGCCCGCCACCGTCGAGGGGACGGAGCACGGCGACCACCTCGGGGTCCTGCGCTTCGACTTCGGCGGGTACTCCGACCGCCTGCGCCACGTCGACTGGGAGGAGTGGTTCCGCACGTTCGACGACCGGAACCTGAACTTCATCTACCAGGAGCACCGCAAGGACGGCTCCCCCAGCAACTTCTTCCAGTTCGAGAACCCGGACCGCGAGGACGCCTAGCCCCTCGCCGGCGGTCGCCGCGCTGCGCCACCCGGCGCTGCGGCGGCCCGCCGTGGTCGCCGGGGTCGGCGCGCGTGAGCTCACCCGTGCCGGGCGGGCCGCGTGCGCCGCGCTGGGTGCCGCGCTCGCCCGCGGCGGCCACGTGCTGCGCACGGGCGGCTCGCCGGGGGCCGATCAGGCGTTCGCGCACGGCGCCGCCACGGAGGGTGGCGCGGTGGAGGTGGTGCTCCCCTGGGCCGGCTTCGCGGCCGGCGCCCTGCCCGCGGGCGCGCGGCTGCACGCCTTCGATCCCCCACGCGATGCCGCCTGGGAGGCCCTGGCGCGGCGTCTGTGCCCCGGGTGGGACGCCCTGCCGGTGGACGACCACGGCGCGCCGGGCGCGCGGCGGCGCCTGCTCGCCCGGAACGTGGCCGTGGTCGCCGGCGACGCCCGCGTCGGCCCCCCCGCCGCGCTGGTGATCGCGGTGCACGCGGGGCGCTCCCCGGCGGGCGGCACCGCGCACGCGCTGCGCTGCGCCTGGTGGAGCGGCGTGCCCGCCCGGGTCCTCGCCGAGGGGGCGCTCCCCGCGGACGGCGGCCTGTGGGACCATCCGGCCGACGTGTCCGGCCCCCACCCCGCGTGAGCACCGCCTCCCTCGTCCCCGAGACCGCGGGCGAGCTGGAGGGCGACGACGCGCTGCACACCCTGCGGCGCACCGGGCGGCGGCGCCTGCTGGCCGACGCGTTCCAGCGCTTCCGCGCCGCCGACGGCTTCAGCCACGCCCGCGCGCTCGCCTTCCAGCTGACGCTGGCGCTGATCCCGGCCCTGATCGCGCTTGTGGGGCTGGGCGCGTCCGCCGACCAGGACGGCGTCGGGGGCTTCGTGCGCGACACCCTGCAGGGGCTGGCCCCGGGCGCGGTGGGCGACGTGCTGACGGCCGCCATCGCCCAGGGCTCGCGCGGCGGCGACGGATCCGGACCGCGAGCCCTGGTCGCCGGGGCGCTCGCGGCCCTGTCGGCGGGCACCGTCGCGATGGCGCAGGTGGAGCGGGGGGCGAACCGCATCTACGGCGTCGAGCGCGACCGCCCTCCCCTCGCGCGCTACAGCCTGGCCTTCCTGCTGACCTGCACCGCCGGGATGCTGGTGGTGGCCGTGCTCACCGTGGTCGTCGCCGGCGACGCCCTGCGGCAGGCCCTCGGCGTCGACGCCGACCTCGGCCTGGCGTGGCGCATCCTGCGCTGGCCCGTCGTGTGCGTGGTGCTCGGCGTCGCGACCGCGCTGCTGTTCACCCGCGTCCCCCGCCGGCGGCAGCCGGAGGCCTCGTGGCTCGCGGTCGGCGCCGGCCTGTCGGTGGCCCTCTGGGTGGTGCTCACCGCCGTCCTCGGGCTGCTCGTGGACGCCAGCGGGTCCTTCGGCGCCACCTACGGGCCGCTGGCCGGGATGATCGCCGTGCTGCTGTGGGCCTTCCTGACGTCGGTCGCCCTCTTCCTGGGCCTGTCCTTCGCGGCGCAGCTGGAGGCGGTGCGGGCGGGCGTGCCCGGGCCACGGGTCGCGCGCGAGGTCAACCCGACGGCATGAGGTGCCCGGCGCGCCGCGAGCGGGTATGGCGCGCCCCATGGCACAGACCACGCACGACATCGAGATCCGCGTCGAGCCCCCCGAGGGCGAGGACGCGCGCCGGCTGCTGCAGGCGCTGGAGGGCGAGAAGATCGACCGCGAGGACAGCTACGACCCCGACCGGGCCGTACGCGTCTCGTCGGAGGAGCTGATGCCGCCCCAGGGCGCCTTCCTCGTGGCCTACCACCAGGGGCGCGCCGTGGGCTGCGGCGGCGTGCGGCGGCTGGGGCCGGACGTGGCGGAGCTCAAGCGCCTCTACGTGGACCCGTCGGCCCGCGGCCTCGGCCTCGGCGAGCTGATGATGGACGCGATGGAGGACGCCGCGCGCCTGGCGGGCTACCACACGGTGCGCCTCGACACGGACCCCTGCCTGGAGGAGGCGCAGAAGCTGTTCGCGCGCCGCGGCTACCGGCAGATCCCCCCCTACAACGACAACCCCAACGTCTCGGCGTGGTGGGAGAAGGACCTCTGACCGGCGAGGCGCGCGGGCGCCTCGCGGGGAAGGTCGCCCTCGTGACGGGGGCGGGCGCCGGCATCGGCGAGGCCATCGCGCTGCTGTTCGCCCGCGAGGGCGCGGCGCTGGTGCTGAACGGCCTCGAGACGGACCCGGTGGACGAGGTCGCCGCCACCATCCACTCGCGCGGCGGCCGGGCGGTGGTCTGCATGGGCGACATGGGCGAGGAGGAGACGGCCATCCGCTGCGTGGAGGCCGCACGGCGGGAGTGGGGCCGGCTCGACGTCCTGGTCAACAACGCCGCGACCGAGGCCGACCGGATGTGCCCCACCGACGAGATGCCCGTGGAGGAGCTCGACCGGCTCTACGCCGCCAACATGAGGTCGGTCTTCCTGGCCACCAAGCACGCCCTCCCGGAGCTGCGGCGCACGCGCGGGGTCGTGCTGACGGCGGGCAGCACGGCGGGCCAGTCCGGCATCCCCCGCATGACCATCTACGGCGGCACGAAGGGCTTCGCCACCTCGTTCACGCTCGGGGTGGCGCAGGAGTCGGGCGCCGACGGGGTGCGCGCGCTCGTGATCGTCCCCGGGCCCACCGACACCGGGCAGACGCGGCCCGAAGCGGGACCGCACACGCCCGAGGCCGCGGCGATCATCGTCGGCGCGACGCTGCTGGGTCGGCGCGCCACCGTGCAGGAGATCGCGAACGTCTACCTCTTCGCGGCGAGCGACGACGCCAGCTTCGCCACGGGGGCCGTCTGGGTCGTCGACGGCGGCGTGGGCATCTCGCGCGGGCTGCCCGGCGAGCGCGCCGACGAGGACCCCCCGCCACTCACCCTGCCCGTGGCGCACGAGCGCGAGGGCTTCGCGCACCCGCCGGACGCCAAGCCCGGCGACGCGGTGCTGGAGGGCGACTAGCCCCGGTCGCCGGCCCGGACGCGGCGGAAGGCGTAGCCGCGGACGGTGCTCCAGGCGCCGGCCGTGGTGGCGATGCGGGCCCGCGGCAGGGGCCGGAAGCGGGGATCCGCCAGCAGCGCCGCGCGCCATTCGGCGGACCGGCGGCGCACCAGGCGTGCCCACTCGGTGCCCGTCCACGGCTGCGGCACCACCAGCAGCACGGTGCCGCCCACGGGCAGCGCGTCGAGCTCCGGCGCCAGCCGCCGCGCGGCGGTCCCCCCGCGCATCCGTGCGAGGGCGCCCCGCCAGTCGGTGACCCCGGGGTCGGCGGCGGGCCCGAGGGGCGTCACGTACCGCACGTCGTCGCCCAGCTCGTACGCCAGGACCGGCACCTGCTCGGGCTGCGTGCTCACGACCAGGTCGCCGCCCACCAGCAGCGGGGCGGCGGCGCGCGCCACCTCCCGCACGTTGCTCTTGGGCCACACGTCCGGCGGGGCGACGACGGCCAGCGCCACCAGGGCGGCCACCGCCACCACGCCGGGCCGGCCGGCACGCGCCAGGCCCATCCCCGCCAGCAGCAGCGCCGGGCCCAGCGCCATCGCCAGGTACCGGGGGGCCCAGGCGGTGGAGAGCACCGACGCCAGCAGCGGCAGCGCCACCGTGCCGGCCACCAGCACGGCCAGCGCGGCGGCGGTCGCGCGCTCGCGCCCCTCGCCCCCCCGCCGCAGGCGCCACAGCCCGACCCCCACGCCGCCGAGCAGCACCAGCGACCCCGCCGTGCCCCACACCCACGCCAGGTCGCCGAGCGCCGACAGGGGGGTGGGCGGGCGCGCCCAGGGCGCACCCGTCTCACGGACCTGGGCGACGAGGGTGGGGACCCAGGGCACGAAGGCCAGGGCGGCCCCGCCGAACGCGAGGGCGGCGTCGCGCACCAGGCGGTCGTCCCGGCCGGGCAACCGGGACGCCGTGGCGGCCAGCGCGGCCGCGGCCAGGAACAGGCCCCAGTTGTGCGCGTAGAGCAGCGCGGTGAGCAGGACGGCGAACGCGGGCACCCACCTCCGGCGGCGGTGCACGAACCCGCGCACGAAGGCCGCCGTCGCGCCCAGGCTCAGCAGCACGACCAGCGCGTACATGCGGGTCTCCTGCGCGTACACCGTCAGGAAGGGCACGGTCGCCGCGAGGGCGGCGGCGCAGACCCCCGCCCGCAGGCCCGCCACCGCGCGCCCGGCCAGAAGCGCGACGGGGACGCACGCGGCCGCGCACACCAGCGAGAGCGCGCGCGTGGCGGCCTCCCCGGTGCCGACGGCGTCCATCCAGAGGTGGAGCAGGAGGTAGTAGAGCGGCGGGCTCCCGTCCTGGACGAGCACCCCGGGGATGTCGGCGAGTGCGTGCCCGGCGATCCCGACCGCGATGCCCTCGTCCACCCAGAACCCCGCGCCGAGCTGCCGGGTGCGCAGCAGCACCGACAGCGCCAGCAGGCCGAGCGCCAGGACGGCGACGCCGGCGGGGATGCTCCTGCGTCCACGGCGTACCCCGTCGCCCGCGCCGGGGCGGCCCGCGGGCCGGCGGGCCGGCGGGGCGTGATGGGCGGTCGTCACCTAGGGACTCCGGACGCGCAGGCAGGCCACGAGCAGCACCGTAACGACCGGGGCGGCCACGAGCAGGGGGCGGCGCAGGCGCGGGTGCTCCGCGATCCACTCGGCCAGGGTCCAGGCGAGGGGGAACGCGAGCAGCCCGTAGCGCGCGATCGCGGTGGGCCCGAACGTCGACAGCGGGATCGCGACGCACAGCAGGCTGTAGACGACCCAGGGCGAGCGCAGGCCCCCGTCGCGCCGCCACAGGCGCACCAGCAGCGCGACGTACAGCGCGCCGAACGCGATGTCGCGGGCCGCGCCCGCCGCGGCCCCCGTGGTCCGCAGGGTGACCAGGTCGCGCAGCCCGCCCGCCCACTCGGGGGCGGCCGTCACGAACCCGACCACCGGCCGCCCCTCCCAGGCCTGCTGCGCCCGGAACGGCAGCAGGGGCGAGCCCCGGGTCACCCACAGCCACCCCAGGAACGCCGCCAGCGCCGCCAGGCCCGGCAGCGTCACCGCCAGCGCACGCACGGTCCCGACGGCGGGACGCGCGCGCAGGGCGGCCAGCAGGGGCACCAGCAGCCCCGTTGCGCGCGCCAGGGGCGCCGGGGCGGCGAGCACGGCGGCAAGCAGCCAGCGGCCACGGGCGGCCGCCAGCGCGGACAGGACGGCCAGCGCCAGCACCAGACCCTCCCCGTAGGCCAGCGAGGCGGCGTACGAGGCGGGCAGCAGGGCGAGCACCCACACGGCGCGGTCGGCGGCCACCCGGCCCGCACGTCCCGCCACCAGGGCGTGCAGACCCGCCAGCGCCGCCAGGAACGCGAGGTTCGAGACGGCGAGCGCCGCCAGGAACGGGTTCAGGCCCAGGACGCCCGCCGCGGCGGCGATCACCGGGACCAGCGGGAAGAAGGCGAGGTCGGTGTAGACGTCGCCCACGGCCCCGGGGTCGGCCGTGTACCCGCGGGCGGCGATCTCGAGGTACCAGACGGTGTCCCACCCGCCCACGAGCGCCAGGGCGTCGGGGACGTCGCGCGCGACGCCGCGCTCCGGCGCGCCCAGCAGGGCGCTCCCGGCGAGGGCGGCGAGACCCACGACCACCCGGGACAGGCCCCAGGCCGCGAGGACGACCAGGAGCGCGTGCCGCGCCGCGGCGCGGCCCGGGGCCACCGGTGCGGCACGTGGCCGGGCCGGCCGGCGGAGGGCCGCCCGCGTGGCGTCGCGGGCGGCGGGCATCAGCGGGCCGCCACGGCCGCCCGTCCGCGGAGGGGCGCGATCCCGTAGCGGGCCAGCAGCACGGCCAGGCCCGCCAGGGTGATCGGCACGAAGAGCACCACGCGCAGGAGCAGCGCGAAGGCGACGACGGCCGCGCCCTCACCGCCCGCCGCGGTCGCCGCCAGGATCACGGCCGCCTCGAAGGTCCCGACGTAGCCGGGTCCGGCGGGCACCAGGCCGACCACGTTGGTCACGGCCATCGTGTACAGCGCCGCGGCCGGCCCGAGGGGCACGTCCGCCGCCTCGGCGACGAACAGGAAGACCCCGGCCTCCAGCAGCCAGATGCCCAGGGAGGCCGCGAGCATCGCCAGGGCGTGCCGGCCCCGCAGCGCCCCGGTGGCGCGGGCCACGGGGGCCAGGCGGGACACGAGCGCGGCCACCCGCCCGCCACGGCGCGCCGCCCGCACCAGCAGCAGGGCGGCGACGGCCGCGAGGACGAGCAGCGCGACGGCCGCGGCGACGGCCGCCGCGGGGATGTCCGCGGTGGCGGGCACGGTCCAGGCGACGGCGATCAGCAGCACCAGCAGGGCGACGGCGTCCAGCACCCGCTCGGCGACCACGGTGCCCAGGGCTCCGCGCACGCCCGTGCGGTGCCGGCGCGACAGCAGGCCGGCCCGCATGAGGTCGCCGGCCCGCGCCGGCAGCGTGTTGTTGCCCATGTACCCCACCAGCGTCAGCCCCAGGGCCTCGGTGGGCGCGAGGTCCGTGCCGTCACGGGCGACGATGCGCCGCCACCGCTCGCCCCGGAGCACGGTGGCGAGCGCGTACAGGCCCAGGGCCGCCGCGACGGCCGCCAGGGCGTCGCCGTCGGTGGGGAGGTCGGGCCGCGGCTGGCGGAGCGCCCAGGCCAGCACGGCGGCCACGGCCGCGACCGAGACGGCCGGCCCGAGCCAGGGCGCGGCCACGCGCAGTCGTTCGCGGGCGCTCACCCCGCCGGGGTCCGCGCGCCGTCCCGCGCCGTCTCCTCGACGTCGTCCGTCTCGACGGTCCCCCCGGTGCCGCGGTGGGCGAGGACCTGGGCGCCGCTGCGCACGACCTCCTCCTCCAGCCCGGAGGGCGTCCCCGTCGGCGTCGCCGGCACCCGCCGGTAGGGGTGCTCGTCGGGCGTCTCCTCCTCGTGGTACGCGCTCTCGGCGTTCACGGCCCAGATGTCGTGGGAGGCGCCGGCCGTGATGTTCTCCACCGTGCGCATCGCCGTGAGCATCGAGTGGTCGGAGTTGTTGTACCGGTGCAGCCCGTTGCGGCCCACCTGGTGCAGGTTGGAGACCCCCTCGAGCCAGCGGCGCACGAGTGCGACGCGCTCCGCGTACTCGGCGTCGTACATCGGGTACGCCTTCGGCACGCGCACCACGTACCCGCGCCGCACCGCCCCCTCCGGGGCGAGGCGCAGGCGCACCAGCTCCTCGGTCGCGAGCCGCACCAGGTCGTCGTCCGAGCTGCTCCAGAGGTCGTCGCCCTCGAAGCAGAAGTACTCCATCCCCACACACGCCTTCGAGGGGTCGGGCACCATCCACGGGCTCCACGAGCGGTAGTTCTGGATCCGCCCCACGCGCACGCCCGGGTCGTGGATGTAGATCCAGTTGTCGGGGAAGAGGTCCTCCCCGTCCAGGACCAGGGCGACGGTGAGGAAGTCCCGGTACCGCAGCGAGGAGGCCGCCTCGCGCACCTCCGGGGGCGCCGCGGGCTCCGCCATGCGCACCACGGCGCGCAGCGGCAGGGACGAGACCACCTCGGACGGGCGCACGGTCTCCCCGCCGGCGACCACCTCGGTCACCCGTCCGCCCTGGATGCGCAGCCGCTCCACGGGCGTGTCCAGCAGCACGCGCCCGCCGTGGCGCTCCACCTCGTCGCGCATGGTGTCCCACATCTGCCCGGGGCCGTAGCGCGGGTAGTGGAACTCCTGGATGAGGCTCTTGATGCGGTTCCCGCGGTTGCCCACCACCAGGCTGCGCACGGCGGACGTGAACGAGAGGCCCTTGATGCGCTGCGCCGCCCACTCGGCGCGGATCTCCGACGTGGGCACGCCCCACACCTTCTCGGTGTAGCTGCGGAAGAACAGCTCGAACAGGCGGCGGCCGAAGCGGTTGGACACCCACTGCTCGAAGGTCTCCTCGCGGCCCTTCGGGCGCACGGCGGCCGCCAGGTACGACAGCGACGAGCGCACGACCTCCACCGGCCCGAGCTTGCGCAGCACGTCCGGGCCGCGCAGCGGGTAGTCGAGGAACCGGCCGTTCCAGTAGATCCGCGACATCCGCGGGCGCAGCAGGAACTCCTCGCGCATCACCTCGTGCCAGAGGTCGTCCACCTCGCGGCTCTTGGTGAAGAACCGGTGGCCGCCGAGGTCGAAGCGGTATCCGTCGGCCTCGACCGTCTTCGCGAGGCCGCCCACCTGGGCGTCGGCCTCGAACACGACGACGTCGTGGCCCTGGCGGCTCAGCAGGTACGCCGCGGTCAGTCCGGCGGGCCCGGCCCCGAGCACGGCGACGGGTCCGCCGGGCGCGCCCTCCCCGTCCGATCCCGCGGTGTGCCCCGCCATCGAGTCCGCCATCCGCATGTCCGCCCTCCGGTCGCCAGTGGTGCCCGCGTGTGCAGGACGTCCGCGCGTCCGTGCCCCGCGTGCGGGCGCCCAAACAACCGGGCTGCGCGCGGAGTATGTCGTTTTCGGCCACCGCCGTCCCCGTTAGAGGTCCGCCGGTGCCTCCCGGGCCCAGATCTCGGGCCGGTCGTAGTGCCCCGCGGTGTCCAGGACGCGGCGCGCGGCGAGGATCGCCGCGGGGTCGCAGTCGGCCACCAGGATCTCCTCGCGCCCCCGCACCGGCCCGGCGAGCACCTCGCCCCACGGATCCACGATCACGCTGCCGCCGTCGAGCAGCGTGGGCGGGCAGTCCGCCAACGCGTCGCGCAGGGGGAAGTCCGCGGGGAAGTGGTCGCGCCGCAGGTACTGGATCGGCGACACCACGAAGCACCCGCCCTCGAAGGCGAACGTGCGCATCGCGCTCACCCAGAGGTCGCGGTCGTCGGCCGTGGGCGTCACCAGCACGTCCACGCCGGCGCGGTGGAGCGCACGGCGCGCCCCCGGCATGAAGGTCTCCCAGCAGATGAGGCCGCCCAGGCGACCGACCGGGGTGGGGATGACCTCGAGGTCGTCGCCGGGGCCCTGGCCCCACACCCCGCGCTCGTGCATCGTCGGGACCAGCTTGCGGTGCCTGCCGGCGACCCGCCCGTCCGGCGACAGCCACAGGAGCGTGTTCCACAGCGTCCCGGGCCTGCGGTCGTCCCGCTCGTTGACCCCGACGGCCACCCAGGCCCGGGCGTCGCGCGCGGCGTCCGCCAGGCGCGCGGCCAGGGGCCCCCGCAGATCCACGGCGTTGTCCCACAGGCGGCGGTGCACCTCGGCGGCGGCGCGGGACATTGTCTCGGTGTATCGGTGGCCCCAGCACGGGCGCGGCATCAGGGGCACGAAGCCCTCGGGCAGCGCGATCAGCCGGGCGCCCATCGAGGCCGCCTCACGGATCAGCTCGCAGGCGCGCGCGACGGTCGCGGGGCCGTCGAGCACCACCGGCGTCGCCTGCACGGCCGCGACCCGCACGATGTCCGCCCCCGGCGCCACGGCCGGCCAGCGTACCGCGCCGGCGGGTCCCCGTTCCCTTCCGGGGTCGCGGGGGTAAGGGTCCGCACCCCGAGGAGTGGGTTCCTTCTGCGACCTCGGGTGAACCACGGGCCGCACTCGTCCGTACTGCACCACTGACGCGTGGACCCGGTCGCCGGACCGGGCCCCTCCGACCTCCCACAAGGAGATCCACCTGTGAACCTCGCAAAGGAGCTCGACGAGCTCGACCGCGACGGCGCCCTGCGGGAGACGGCCGACGCCGTCGCCCGTCACGACCGCGCCTCCTTCCTGAAGGTCGGCGCCCTCGGCGCCGGTGCCCTTCTGGCCGTCCCCGCCCTCGCCTCGGCCGCGCCGAGCAACAAGCAGGACGTGGACATCCTGAACTACGCGCTCACCCTCGAGTACCTCGAGGCCGCGTTCTACGCCGAGGCGCTGGCCAAGGGCGCCCTCACCGGCCGCCTGCTCCGCTTCGCGCAGGTCGCCGGGGCGCACGAGGCCGCCCACGTGGCCCTTCTCAAGAAGGTGCTCGGTTCGGCCGCCGTCGCGCAGCCGGCGTTCGACTTCAAGAACACCACCGCGGCGCCGGGCACCTTCACGGCCACCGCGATCGCCCTCGAGGACACCGGCGTCGCCGCCTACACCGGCCAGGCGGCCCGTGTGAAGCAGGCGGCCGTCCTCCAGGCCGCGGCCCAGATCCAGGCCGTCGAGGCGCGCCACGCGGCGTGGATCCGGCGCATCGCCGGGCAGAACCCGGCCCCGGCCGCGCTGAACCCCCAGGCGAACATCGCCCAGGTGCTGGCCGTTGTCCGTTCCACCGGCTTCGTGCCCGGCCTCTAGTGGACAGGGAGACGACGATGACGGACCACACCATGGAGCACGAGCTCCAGGAGCTCGACCGCGACGGCGCGCTGCAGGAGGGCATGGACGAGCTCGAGCGCGCGGGCGGCTTCCACGACGACCCGGCCGACGACCCGTTCGCCGACGGCGACGGCGTCTCGCGCGGCCACCTGCTGCGCCGCGGCGCCGTCGGCGCCGGTGCGCTCGTGGGCGGCGGCGCCCTGTTCGGGATCGCCGCGCCGGCCCTCGGCGCGCGCAACAAGCGCCAGGACCGGGCGATCCTGAACTACGCGCTGACGCTCGAGTACCTCGAGGCGGCCTTCTACACCTCCGCGATCTCCGCTCGCTCGCTCAGCGGCGAGACCCTCCGGTTCGCGCAGGTGGCGGGTGCGCACGAGAACGCCCATGTGACCCTGCTCCGGGCCGCGCTGGGCAGCGCCGCCGTGCGCCGTCCGCGGTTCAACTTCGGCGGCACGACGGAGAGCGCGGCGGCGTTCCGCGCCACCGCCCTCGTGCTCGAGGACACGGGCGTGCAGGCCTACAACGGCCAGATCACGCGGATCCTGCAGAAGCCCATCATCACGGTGGCGGCGCAGATCCACGCGGTCGAGGCGCGTCACGCGGCATGGATCGCCGACATCCTGGGCCGGAACCCGGCGCCCGCGGCGCTGAACCCGTTCCGCTCCCGCGCGCAGATCCTGGCCGCCGTCCGCAAGACCGGCTTCATCCGGGGCTAGGCACCGCCCGGCCGCCGTCCCCCCCGCGGGGGCGGCGGCCGCGGGGCCGGAAAGGACCTCTCAGTGTTCGACTTCTCACCCGTCCAGCTGCTCATCGTGCTGGCGATCGCCCTGCTCCTGCTGGGCCCCAAGCGCCTGCCCGAGATGGCGCGCGGTCTCGGCCGCTCGCTGCGGGAGTTCAAGTCCTCCGTCGCCGACGACGGCGACGAGACCCGCATCGCCCGCGCGGCGCAGGGGCTCGACCGCGAGGACGCCGAGGTCGTCGCGCGCCAGGAGACCCCGGCCCCCACGCCGGAGGTCGCCCGCGCAGAGGCCGCCGCCGAGCGCGCCTAGCCCGGACGCCGGGACGGGCCCCGCGGCGACGCGGAGCCCGTCGCGCTCGCGCTCAGGCGGGGGCGGACTCGGCGACCGGCGCGCCCAGCCGCAGGGCGGCCGCGGGAGCCGGGCGACCCAGGTGGTACCCCTGCGCCGCGTGGCAGCCGAGGCCGCGCAGCGTCTCCAGCGACGCCGCGTCCTCGACGCCCTCCGCCACCACGCGGAGCCCCAGGTTGCGGGCGAGGTCGATCGTGGAGCGCACGATCATCGCGTCGGCCGGGTCGGTCGCCATGTGCATCACGAACGAGCGGTCGATCTTGATGACGTCCACGGGCAGCCGCTTGAGGTAGTCGAGCGACGAGTAGCCCACGCCGAAGTCGTCGATCGCCAGGTGGACGCCCAGGGCGTGCAGGCGGGCGAGGATCTCCATGGCCCGGGCGGGGTTGGCCATCAGCACCGTCTCGGTGATCTCCAGCTCCAGGCGCGCGGCGGGGACGCCGTGCCGCGCGAGCAGCGAGGCGACGTGGTCGGGGAAGGCGCCGTCCAGCAGGTTGCGCACCGACACGTTCACCGAGACCGCGACGGGCGTGCCCTCCGCGTCCCACCGGCGTGCCTGCGCGAGGGCCTGGTCCATGACGTGCAGCGTCAGCGGCGCGATCAGCGTGGTGTGCTCGGCCAGCGGGATGAACTCCCCCGGCGGCAGCAGGCCGCGCACGGGGTGCTGCCAGCGCACGAGGGCCTCCACGCCCGCGGGGAGCCCGCTCGCCAGGTCGACCTTGGGCTGGTAGTGCAGGACGAGCTCGCCGTCCTCGAGGGCACGCCGCAGCTCGCCCACCAGGCCCAGGCGCTCGGGGCTGTGCACGTCGTCCTCGGGCCGGTACACCTCGTGCCCCAGGTGCTGGGCCTTGGCCTGGTACATCGCGACGTCGGCCCGCTGCAGCAGCCCGTCGCCGTCGTCGGCGTGGTCGGGGAACAGGGCGATGCCGATGCTGGCGTGCGTGTCCAGCGTCAGTCCGGCGAGGGCGACGGGCTCGGCGATGGCCGCGTGCAGCGCGGCCGCCACGCCCCGCGCCGCGGCCTCGTCGGCCACCGACGGCAGCAGCACGGCGAACTCGTCCCCGCCGAGGCGCGCCACCGTGTCGCCGGCCCGGAGGGCGCTCCGCAGCCGGCCGGCCAGCAGCGTCAGCAACTCGTCGCCCGCGTGGTGGCCGAGGGTGTCGTTGACGTCCTTGAAGTCGTCGAGGTCGATGATCATCACCGCCACCGTCTCGCCGGTCCGCCGGGCGCGCAGCAGCGCCTGGGCGACCCGGTCGCGCAGCAGGCGCCGGTTCGGCAGGCCGGTGAGCGGGTCGGTCACCGCCTGCTGGTGGCTCCCCGCCAGCGCCACGTTCTCGCGGTAGGTGAGCGCCCCGCGCACCAGGCACACGGTGAGCGCGCCGGCCGCGCACCACACCGAGATCCCGGTGCCCACCGTGTAGTGGTCGGCCACCAGCACGGCCAGCGCCGCGGCGGTGATCGCGGCCGGCACCACCATCACGGCCAGCCCGGTCGCGGCGCGCGCGCGGCCGGCCCGGGGCGGGCACCACGCGGCCACGCCGATCAGGACGAGCGCCGCCGGCCAGAGGGCGTCGGTGACGGTGCCCTCGGTGTAGGAGTCGGTGGCGACGCGGTAGAGGTAGACGGCGTCGGCGACGGCGAACACGGCGCAGCCGGCCGCCATCCCGGCCCAGCCGCCCCCGGGGCGGCCGCCCGTCAGCACGAGCATCCCGGCCAGCAGCGCGAGCACCAGCAGGTCCGCCAGGGGGTACGCCAGGTTGACCGCCACGGCCGCCGCCGAGCCCTCGGCGGCCGCGAGCACCGGGGGCAGCACCAGGGCGGCGCCCACCGCGGCGATGCACAGGGCGCCGGCGACGCCGTCCAGCCACTGCGCCACGCGCACGCCCTGGACCCGGCCCCGCAGCAGCAGCACCAGGCCGGCGTATGCGAGCGGGTGGAAGGCCAGGTAGAGCCCGTCGGCGACGGAGGGCACGGGGGGCTCCTCCATCTCCGAGAGCACCCGCCACCAGTAGAGGTCGCCGGCCGTCCAGGCGACGCAGCCGGCGCCGATCAGCAGCCACGCCAGGCGGTCCTGTCGCAGCAGCACCCCCCGTGCCACGGTCCCCAGCGAGGCGGCCACCAGCAGGCCCGAGTAGAGCCAGCCGTCGAACACCTCCGCGCGGACGGCGGCCGAGGTGAGGGGCACCACCGCCTGCAGCGCGAACACGGCGAGCACCAGCGCCACGGCGGCCCAGTAGGCCCACGCCGCGCGCATCACCGCTCTCCGCCCCTCGCCGGCCTCCATGCCCCATGCCTCCGCCCCGCGCCACCCGCGGTCCGCCCGTCCCCGGGCGCATCGCCCGCGTCCCGCCCGGGACGCCCTCAGGGCATCGGCACCCGCACCGCGCGGATTGACCGGGTGCCCGCCGGGGAAGGGCCCCGCCAGTCGACCAGGAGGACGACCGATGCCCGTGGACCGCGACGAGGTGCCCGCCACCCTGACGCGCTCGCCCGCGAAGGTGCGGCGCACGTACGAGAAGACGCTCGCGTCCGCCCGGGAGAGCTACGACTCCGAGGAGCGCGCCCACCGCACGGCGTGGGCGGCCGTGAAGCACGTTGCCGAGAAGGTGGGCGACCACTGGGAGGAGAAGGACGAGTACGGCCCGTCCGACGCGCAGGCGGCGCAGGGCGGGGCCGACGCCCGGGACCGGCCCCGGCCCACGCACGGCGGCATCGACGTCCGCGGCAACACCAAGGCCGACCTGTACGCCCGCGCCCGGCGGCTGGACGTCGCGGGCCGCTCGTCGATGAACAAGGACGAGCTGGCCCGGGCCATCGCCCGGGCCGAGCGGCGGGCGTCCCGATGAGGCCCCGCGCCCCCGACGCCCCGCGGATGCGGGCGGCCGGGGGGAGCCGCCGGGCCTCCACGGGCGAGACCGACCACGAGACCTGCCGCCGCCTCGCCGAGCCCGGGCAGGGGCGGCCCCGACGCGAGGAGTGCGGCGCATGACCTGGAACGCCGAGACGGACCCGGCGGAGGTGACGTGGGCGGACACCGCCTTCCGCGACGACGACGGCGGGCGGCTGCTGTGGCTGCGGGCGGGCGAGGACGTTCCCGACCCGGGCTGGCTGCTGCAGACGTTCGAGGAGGGTGACGGCGGGGTGCGCACGGTCGCCGACGAGCGGCCCGTCCCGGTCTCGGACGCCGTCGCCCTGGCGCCGGAGGTGGCCCAGGACGTCATGCGGGTCACCCGGGTGGCGCTCGCCCGCTACGCCGAGGTGATGCCCGAGGGCGGACTCGCCCTGGCGGAGGAGCTGCGGGACGCCGTCCGGGAGCTGGAGCGCGAGGACGTGGCGCCGGCCGCCAACGGCACCCACACCAAGCGCGGCGAGGACGTGGTGCCGCCCGTGGAGTACGAGGTGTAGGACCGCGGGCGCCGGCGGTGCGCCGGCGCCCGCGCGGTGGGCCCGGGGGCCGTACGGGGGCGGCGACGCGTGCCGCGTCGGGCCGTGCCGGGCGCGGGAGGGCGTCCGGTAGGGTCCCGGGCGACCGCACGCCACGAAAGGCCGCCGCTGCTCGACGACGACCGGATCCGCGACGCCCTCGCCGGGCTGCCCGGGTGGGCGCGCGAGGGTGACGCCCTGGTGCGGGAGTTCGCCTTCGCGGACTTCCTGCAGGCGGTGCTCTTCGTGAACCGGGTCACAGGGGCGGCGGAGGAGGCGGGGCACCACCCGGACCTCGACATCCGGTGGAACCGGGTGCGCGTCGCGCTCACCACCCACAGCGCGGGCGGTCTCACGGAGGCCGACGTCGCGTTGGCGGGCCGCATCGCGAGCCTGGCGTAGCGGGGCACGCGATCGCCGCGGTCGACGTCCTGACCCGGCTCGTGCGTCCGGCGCTCTTCCGCGCCGACCCCGAGCGGGTGCACCACCTGGCGGTGCGGGCCGCCGCCCTGGCGGGCGGACCCGCCGGCCGCGTCTCGCCCCTGCGCGTGCGCGACCCGCTGCTGGAGCAGCGCCTCTGGGGGCTGCGGTTCCCCACGCCGGTGGGCCTGGCCGCCGGCTACGACAAGTGGGGCGCGGCCGTGCCCGGCTGGTGCGCGCTCGGGTTCGGCTTCGTGGAGGTCGGCACGGTCACCCGCCACCCGCAGCCGGGCAACCCGCGTCCGCGCGTCTTCCGGCTGCCGCACGACGAGGCCCTCATCAACCGGCTGGGCTTCAACAACGACGGCGCCGCCCGCACGGCCCGGCGGCTCGCCCGCTGGGATCGCCGCGGCCTGCTCCACCGCGTGCCCCTCGGCGTCAACATCGGCAAGTCCCGGGAGACGCCGCCGGAGGAGGCGGTGGGCGACTACCTGGCGACGCTCGACCGCCTGTGGCCCTACGCCGACTACGTCGTGCTCAACGTGTCGTCGCCGAACACCCCGGGCCTGCGCGACCTGCAGGAGTCGTCGCACCTGGCGGGCATCCTCGAGGCGGTCCTCGACCTCAACCGGTACAAGGCCACCGTCGTGGGCCGCCGGCCGCGCCCGGTGCTGGTGAAGATCGCGCCCGACCTCACCGACGTCCAGACGGACGCCGTGGTCGACCTCGTCCGCACGCTGCGCGTGGACGGGCTCATCGTCTGCAACACCACCGTTGCGCGGGACGACCTGCGGTCGCCCGCGCCCGTCGTCGCCGAGGCCGGGGGGCTCTCCGGACGCCCGCTCGCCGGGCGCAGCCTCGCGATGCTGCGCCGGGTGACGGCCCGGGCGCCCGAGGTGCCCGTGGTCAGCGTGGGGGGCGTGTTCACGGCCGACGACGCCTGGGAGCGGCTGGCCGCCGGCGCCTCGCTGGTGCAGGTGTGGACCGCGCTCGTGTACCGCGGACCGGGCACGGCGGCCGAGATCGCCCGGGGGCTGGCCGCGCGGATGCGCCGGGAGGGCGTCTCCGGCGTCGCCGAGCTCGTCGGCAGCGGTTCCCGGGCCTGACGGGGGCGTGCTCGACCTCCACGACCTCGCGGTGATCCTGGTGGCGCTCGCGCTGGCGAGCGTCACGGCCGGGCGCCTCCGCCTGTCGGCCATCCCCGTCTTCATCGTGGCCGGGGTGCTGCTGGGGCCGGAGGCGCCCCTGGTGCCCGGCATCCTGGACGGCACCGAGGGGATCGAGCTGATCTCCGACCTCGGGATCATCCTGCTGCTGTTCTTCCTGGGGCTGGAGTTCTCCCTGGAGCGGCTCACGCAGGCGCGCCGCCTGGTGGGCCTGGGCGGCGCGGTGGACCTGGCCGTGAACGGCACGCTGGGCTTCGTGCTGGGCGCGGTGCTGCTCGGCCCGGGGATCGAGGCGGTGCTGTTCGGCGGGCTCTTCTACGTGTCCAGCAGCGGCATCGTCACGCAGGCGCTGTTCGACCTGCGCCGCCTGGGCGACGACGAGACCGACCTCACCCTCGGCGTCCTCGTGTTCGAGGACCTGGCGGTGGCGCTGTTCCTGGCCATCACCGGCGTGCTCGCCGCCGGGGGCGACGTGGACCCCCTCAGCGTCGGGCTCACCGCCGCGGTCGCCCTGCTGTTCGTGGGCGGGTTCCTCGCCGCCAGCCGCTACGCCGACCGCGCGCTCGCGCCCGTGGTGACCCGGCTCACCCGCGAGCAGCTGTTCCTGATGGCGCTGGCGGTGGCGGTGGGCGGAGCGGTCCTGGCCGAGGAGGCCGGGGTGTCGGACGCGGTCGGCGCGCTCCTCGCCGGCGTGCTGCTGTCGGGCACGGAGATCCGCGACCAGATCGAGCAGCAGCTGCTCGGCCTCCGGGACTTCGCGGCGGCGATCTTCTTCTTCGGGTTCGGCCTCGCGGTGGACCCCGGCGGCCTCGGCGAGGTGTGGGTCTGGCTGCTCGCCGCGGTGCCCCTGGCGGTGGTCGGCAAGGCGGTCGCGGGGTACGTGGCGGGCCGCCTCACCGGCTTCAGCCGCCGGCAGGGGGTGAACGTCGGCGCCGCGCTCGTGGCGCGCGGGGAGTTCTCGATCATCCTCGCCCAGCTGGCCGCGGCGGGGGTCGCCCTGGACGCCGGCTTCCGCGGCAACGTCGAGGCGTTCGCCGGCGTGTTCGTGCTGGCCACCGCTATCGTGGGGGTGCTATTCATGCGTGAATCCCGCCGCGTCGGCCGCCTGCTCTTCCCCGCGACGCCGACGGCCCGGCGACGACGAGCACCAGGAGCGCAACGGCATGGTTGAGGTCCGCGAGACCCGGCTTCCGGGGGTGGGCACCAAGTTCACGATGCGCATGCACTCGGGCGAGAAGGTGTGCGCCGTGGTGCACGTCGACGGGCTGCGTGAGCTGTACCACTTCCTCAGCGACGACGACGAGGAGCCCGTCGTCGTCACGCTCAGCGACGAGGAGGCCCGGCAGCTGGGCGCCATCCTCGGCGGCGTGGTCTACCGGCCGCAGCTGGTCAAGGACCTCGAGCTGGTGCTCAAGGACCTGGTGATGGAGTGGATCGAGCTGCCCGCCGGAAGCCCCATCGTCGGGCTCACGGTGGCCACCTGCCGCATCCGGTCCACCACCGGCGCCACGATCGTCGCGATCCTGCGCGACTCCGCGTCCCTGGCCACCCCGCATCCCGACGAGGTCCTGCGGGCGGGGGACACGCTCGTGGTCATCGGCCGTCCCAACTCCTTCGACGACATCCGCCGCCTGGTGGCCGAAGGGCCCCCCGTCGGCGTCGGGACCACAACCGCCTAGGTGCCGGCCGGCACCGGGGGGACCGCCTCCGGGTGCCGCCGCGGAGGACGGTCCTGACGACGCAGGGCGCAGTGCGTGTGGGCGCCGACGTGCCGGGCGCGGATCGCGCCGCCGCGCCGCCACGGCCGGCGGTCATGCCCGTGCCCGTGGCCGCCGGCCTGCCGATCGGTCCGCAGGCGCGCGACGCGGTGGGCGTGCCGCTGCACGGCCTCGCCCCCCGGGCGGTGGTCACGTCCGTGGTGGCCCTGACCCCGTTCCACGGCGGGCTCGGCATCCCCGGGCGGGCGACCGGCGGCACCGCGATGGCGGCGCCGGCGATCGTCAGCACCCTGACGGTACCGGCCCCGGCCGCCGCCCTCGGGCGCCGCCGGGGGCCCTTCGGCCCCGCGCCCGCGCCGGCCGCATGACCGCCGGGGGGCCCCGCCGCCGGCGCACGTCGCTGCGCGGCCTCCTGGTCCGCCTGGTCGCGGCCGTCGCCGCCGTGCTGGCCGTCCTCATCGCCGTGGCCGCGGGCGGCACGCTCATCACCGCGTCCGACTACCGGGACGCGGGGCAGCTCGCCGTGCAGCGCCAGGACGCGGCCAACCAGCTGCTGGTCGACCTGATCGACGCGGAGACGGGCAACCGGGGGTACACGCTCACCCCCCGCGGCGACTACCTCACGCCCTACACCGAGGCGCGCCGGCGCTACCCCGGCGACCTCGTGCGGCTGATGGCGCTGGTGCAGGGCGAGCCGACGCTGGAGCGGCAGGTGTCGGAGCTCGACCTCACGGCGCAGCGGTGGTTCACCGAGGCGCGCGAGCTGGTGCGGCTGCGCCGCCAGGGGCGGCCGGGCGAGGCGCTGCGGCGCATCAACCAGGGCGTCGCCAAGGCGTACATCGACGAGTTCCGCCGGGGGCACGCGCAGCTGCGCGAGGGCGTCGAGGAGGCCCGGCAGGCCGCCCTGGACGAGGCGGACCGCCGCCGGAACCTCACGCTGCTGGCGCTGGTCCTCGCCACCCTGCTGGCGCTGGTGGTGATCGTGAGCACCACGCGCCAGCTCTGGGCGCGCATCGGCGGCCCCATCGGGCAGCTCGCCCTGGGCGTCGGGCGCGTGGCGCGCGGCCGGCTCGCCGATCCCGTCCCCACGACGCCCGGCGCGGTGCGCGAGCTGGCGCAGCTCACGCAGGGCTTCAACACGATGCAGCGGCAGGTGCTGCAGCAGCGCGACGCGGTGGCGGCCGCCGCGCGCCGCGAGGTGGCGCAGCGCACCGAGCGACGCCTCTGGGAGACCGTGCAGACCGGCCTGCTGCCCTCGCGGCTGCCCCGGTACCCGGGGTACCGGGTGGTGGCGCGGTACCGGTCGGCCGACGCCGAGCTGCTGGTCGGGGGCGACTTCTACGACGCCGAGGTGCTGCCCGACGGCCGCCTGGCGGTGCTGGTGGGCGACATGGCCGGGCACGGCGCCGCCTCGGCCGGGCAGGCGGCGGGCCTGCGCTTCGGCTGGCGCACGCTGCTGGCGGTCGACCCCTCGCCGGCCACCATGCTGCCGGCGCTCAACCGCCAGCTGGCACGGCCCGAGCTGCGGGCGGAGGGGCTGTTCGCCTCGCTGGTGCACGTCGTGATCGGTCCCGACGGCCGCGGCGAATTCGCCCTGGCCGGGCACCCGCCGCCGCTGCTGCTGGGCCGGGACGGGTGCGCGCCGCTGCGCCCCGACGGCATGGGGCCGCTCCTGGGCGTCATGGACCGGGCGGAGTGGCCCACCACCGCGATCGCCCTGGCGCCCGGGGAGACCCTGGTCGCGTTCACCGACGGGCTCATCGAGGCGCGCCGCGTGCCGGGCGACCCGGCCCGGGGCACGGGGGAGTCCGAGGTGTTCGGCGTGGAGCGCGCCTGCGCGATCCTGGAGGGGGAGCGCGCGGTCGCCGTGCAGGCCCGGGTGGAGCGCCTGGTCGACGCGGCGCGGCGCCACGACGGCGGGCGGCTGCGCGACGACGTGGTGGTGCTGGCCGTCGAGCGGATCCCGGCCCCGCGGCTGTAGGGCCCGAGGGCGGGCCGTCGCGCGAGGCGCACCCGCCGTGCGGCGGGCGCGCCCCCCGGGGGGCTACTGGGCGGTGGCGCCCACGATCTTCTGCAGCTCGCCGCGCTGGAACAGCTCGGTGGCGATGTCGCAGCCGCCGACCAGCTCGCCGTCCACGAACAGCTGCGGCACGGTGGGCCACTCGGAGTACTCGGACAGCACCATGCGGATGCGGGGGTCGGTGAGGATGTCCCGCGCGCCGTACTCCACGCCGAGGTGGTTGAGGATCTGGACCACCTGGTTGGAGAAGCCGCACCGCGGCATCTCGGGCGTGCCCTTCATGTAGAGGAACACGTGGTTCCCGGATACCTCGCGCTTGATCTGCTCGAGGATCTCCTCGTCGGTCATCGTCAGGGTGTCGGTCATGACTCCTCCGGGGCCCGGGTGCTGAGCGCGAGTGCGTGGATGCTTCCGTCGTCGAGGCGCGGCTTGACGGCCGCGTAGACCATCCGGTGCTGCTTGATGAGCGGCACGCCGGCGAACTGCGGCGCGACCACGCTCGCCCAGAGATGGTCGCCGCCGCCCTGGTCGACGACGTCGACCACGGCACCGGGCAGCGCCTCCTCGATCATGTCCTTGAGCTCGTCGAGATCGGCCATGGGGGGCAGCTTAGCCCCGCGCCCCCCGGGGCGCCCCGTCACCGGGCCGCCAGCTCCCCCCGCAGTTCCCCGGGCGCGGTGACCGGCGCGCGGCAGGTGGCCCCGCGGCAGACGTAGGCCGCGGGGCGGCCGTCCACCAGGGGCCGCTGCGCCAGCAGGGGGGCGGCGGCGACGGCCTCCGCGTCGTCGGGGTGGCCCACCGCCAGCACCGTGCCCGGCCCGCCGTCGCGTCGCGCCACCTCCACCAGCGCCCGCGTGGCGGGATCCGCCGGGTCCCCGGCGACCGCCACCTCGCGGCGCTCGTGCGCCAGCACGTCGGCAACCGCCAGCGCCGCGGCGAAGGCCTGCGGGTAGGCCGCCACCTCGTCGCGCACGGTGGCGAGGGCCGCGCGCGCCCGGTCCTCCAGCGCCGTGTCCCCCGTGAGCGCGGCGAGCCGCACCAGCACCGACGCCGCCTGCGAGTTGCCGCTCGGGGCGGGGTGGTCCTCCAGGTCCCGCGTGCGCGCCACGAGGGCCTCGCCGTCCGCCGGCGCCATGTGGAAACCGGCCCCGGCGTCGTCGCCGAAACGGGCGAGGATCTCGTCGGCGAGCCACCGCGCGGCCCGCAGCCAGCGGGGCTCCCAGGTGGCGGCGTACAGCTGCAGCAGGCCGTGGGCCAGGTCGGCGTGGTCGTCCAGCTGGCCCGGGTGGCGGGCCGCGCCGTCCTGGTGGGTGCGCCGCAGGCGCCCGTCCACGACCATGTGGTCGAGCACGAACGCGGCCGCCTCCCGCGCCGCCCGCAGGTGGTCAGCGCGCCCCAGCACGGCGCCGGAATCGGCCAGCGCCGCGATGGCCAGCCCGTTCCACGCCGCGATCACCTTGTCGTCACGGGCCGGCGCCGGCCGCCGGGCGCGGGCCTCGTACAGCGTGCGCCGGGCGGAGGCGAGCAGGGGGGAGGGGTCGGTCCCGAGGTCGCGGGCGACGGCCTCCATGGGCGCGACGACGCTCAGGATCGTGCGGCCCTCGAAGTTGCCCTCCGGCGCGACGCCGTAGCGCAGGGTCACCGCCGCCCGCTCCTGCTCGGTCAGCAGGGCGGCGAGCTCGTCCGGGGTCCATGTGAAGAACGCGCCCTCGCCGCCCGGGCTGTCGGCGTCCTGCGCGGCGGCGAAGGCGTCCCCCACGCGCATCTCGCGCAGCAGGTAGTCCAGGGTGCTCTCGGCCACGCGCCGCCACCCGGGCGCCCCGGTGACGCGGTGGGCCTGCACGTACACGCGCGCCAGCAGCGCGTTGTCGTACAGCATCTTCTCGAAGTGGGGGACCAGCCACCGCGCGTCGGTGGAGTAGCGGTGGAATCCGCCGCCGATCTGGTCGTGCATGCCGCCGTCCGCCATCCGGGCGAGCGTCAGCTCCGCCATGCGCCGCGCGTTGACGCGGTCGGGGTGCCGTGCGGCGTGCTGCAGCAGGAACTCCAGGGCGGTGGACGGCGGGAACTTGGGCGCCGTCCCGAAGCCGCCGTTCACGGGGTCGAAGGCGCGGGCCAGCCCCACCAGGGCGTCGTCCACGAACCCGGGCGTGAACGCGCCCTCGGCCGGCGCCCGCACGGTGGCGTCGCGCAGCCGCGCGGCGACCTCCTCGGCCTGCGCGTGCACGTCGCGGCGGCGCGTGAGGTACGTGTCCGACACGGCGCGCAGCAGGTCGGGGAAGGCGGGCATCCCGCCGCGCGGGGAGCGCGGGAAGTAGGTGCCGGCGAAGAAGGGCCGGCCGTCGGGCGTCAGGAACACGGTCATGGGCCAGCCGCCCGACCCGCTCAGGGCGATCGTCGCCTGCATGTACAGCGCGTCGACGTCCGGGCGCTCCTCGCGGTCGACCTTCACGTTGACGAACAGCTCGTTCATCACCGCGGCGACCTCGGGGTCCTCGAACGACTCGTGCGCCATCACGTGGCACCAGTGGCACGAGGAGTAGCCGACCGACAGCAGCACCGGCCGGTCCTCGTCGCGGGCGCGGGCGAAGGCCTCGTCGCCCCAGGGGTACCAGTCGACCGGGTTCTCCGCGTGCTGGCGGAGGTAGAGGCTGCTCTCGGCGGCGAGTCGGTTCATCCCGTGACAGTAGGCGCATCCGGCCGCCCGCGCGCGGGCGGGGAGGGCGCGCGGGCCGCGGGGGCCGCGCTACGGTGGACCGGTGATCGACGACCTCATCGCCGCCGCCGGCCCAGCCCCGGCCCGGTCCGACGGCGCCCGCTGGCGCCAGGTGGCGCTGCTGGCGACGGCCGCGTCCGTGGGCGGGGACCCGCGCTCGCTGGCCGACCTGGCCGCGACCCTGCACGCGCTCGACCACCCCGGCGCCGCCGCGGGGGCGGCGGCCAGGGCGGGTGACCTGCCGTGGGGGCGCTGGTGGGGCCTCCTGGCGGCGGGGCAGGGCGGCGACGCGGGCCTGGGCGACCTGCTGGAGGAGGCCTTCCGCGTCCCCACCCGTGGCCCGGACGCGCGCGAGGTGCGGCGCCGCATCGCCGACCTGCGCGACGAACTCGCCGTGCTCGCCGGCGACGACGAGGCCGACGCGCGGTTCGCCCTGCTCGGCATGGCCGACGGCCCCCCGCGCCGCGTGCTGCTGGTCGGGCGATCGTCGGCCACCTTCGTCGCCGAGCCCGCCTGGGAGGGCATGCGGCTCGTCCGGCTCGGCCCCTCCGAGGGCCCCGCGGGCGGCAACCGCGCGCACCACACGCTGGGGGAGATCGTGCTGCAGGTGCGCCGCGGCGAGCGCGGTCCGGGCTGGCCCGTGCCGCCGGACGACGCGCCGGTGCTGGACGCGGCCGACCTGCTGGAGGGCCTGCGGGAGGGGCGCGGCGTCCGCGACCGGCGGCTGCTGGAGCTGGCCGACGAGGTGCGCGAGGAGCGCGCGCGGCTGCGCGAGCAGCGCGCGAAGCTGGAGGACGACCGTGCCGCGCTGCGCCACGCGCTCGACCAGTTGCGCACCCTGCGCGAGGAGGGCGTGTCGGCCGCGGTGGGCGTTCCGTCCACCCGCGAGGAGGCGGCGGCCCTGCTGGGCGTCCCACCGGGCGCGGGGGCCGAGCAGGTGGAGCGGGCCTGGCGGCGCGAGGTGGTGCGCTGCCACCCCGACCGCGTCGCGGAGCTGCACCCGGGCATCCGCGAGCAGGCCGAGGGGCTCACGGTGGCCCTGAACGCCGCACGCGACCTGCTGCTGGGGCTGGGGGTCCGCCGGCGGCGCTGAGCGGCGCCCCGGTTCGCGCCCGCCCGGCCCGGGAACCCGTGGCCCACGGGAACCCCACGGGAGGTGCTGGCGTGAGCGGGACACTCAGCGAGGCGATGGCGCAGGAGCTCCAGCGGCTGCGCGACGAGGGCTGCCTCATCATCGGCCCCAGCGGGGTGGCGCCGGGCGACACGCCGCCCACCGGCCACGACCCGACGGCGGGGGCCGGGTCCCACGTGCAGATCCGGCGGGGCAGCCGCTTCATCGAGGGCTTCGGCGGCACCCCGGACGAGGCCGTCCGCGACGCGCTGGGCAAGCTCGAGCCATACGACCCCACCGACACCGCGCCCGGCGGGCCGCCCGGCAAGTTCCTGGCGGGCGAGGACCTCTAGGCGGGTCGGCGTTCGCGCGGGCGGGCAACGGGCACACCCCCGTCGTCCGCACGTGCGCCTCCGGAGGCCGCAATGAGCACCACCGCCGTCAGCCGGTCGTCCCGCGCCGCGCTGTACTGGCGCGCCACCCGGCCGCTCTACCTGCCCACCTCCGTCCTGCCGGCCCTGGTGGGCGCGCTCGTCGCCGTGGGGGCCGCGGGCGTGAGGTGGTGGCTCCTGCCGGTCGCGCTGGTCGCGATGCTGCTGGTGCACTGCGGCGTCAACGTCACCAACGACGTCGAGGACCACGCCCGCGGGGTCGACTCCCCGGACAAGATGGACAACTCGCGCGTGTTCACCACGGGCCTGCTGGGCGTGCGCGAGGGGCGGCTGCTGGCCTGGGGCTACTTCGGGCTCGGCGCGCTGCTCGGCCTGCTGATCGTGGCCGTGCAGGGCCCGGCGCTGCTGGTGGTGGGGAGCCTCGGCATCCTCGGGGGGTGGCTCTACACGGCCGGCCCGCGCCCCTACAAGTACCTGGGACTCGGCGACACGCTGATCATCCCGCTGATGGGCCCCATGCTCACGCAGGGCGCCTACACGGCCGTCACCGGTGAGGGCTTCCACGGCCCGGCCGCCGCCGTCGGCCTCGTGCCCGGGCTGCTCGTCGCGGCCGTGGTGCAGGGCAACAACCTGTCGGACATCGTGGAGGACGGCCGGGCCGGCGTGCGGACGCTCGCGGTGCGCCTGGGCTTCGGCCGGGCCCGCGTGCTGTACATCGCGAGCCTGACCGCCGGTTTCGCGGTGCTGCCCGTGCTCCGGGCCACGGACCTGTTCGGGCCGGCGGTGATGCTGCCGCTCGTGCTGGCGCCCCTGGCGCTGGCCCGCGTGCGCCAGGCCCTGTCCGCGCGCGGCCCCGGCGAGGACGTGCTGCGCACCCTCGCCCCCGCCACGGCCCAGCTGCACCTCGGCGCGAACGTCCTCCTGGCCCTGGGGGTGCTGCTCGACGGCGCCCTGGGCTAGGCGGCCCGGGGCGGGCCCGTCGCGCCCCCTGGGGCGCGCACGCCGTACTCCAGCCCCGCGGGGCGCAGCTCCCGGTCCAGCAGCAGGCGCCTCCCGCGGTGCCAGCGCACCCGCACCACGCCGTCCAGGTGCTGATGCACGTGCCCCCCGCCCGCGGCGGCGGCCGCGGGGAAGGGGAGCCGTGCCGGAGGTGCCGCGCCGGGCGCGCCCTCGATCTCGACCCGGTCGCGCCCCGACCACCCCCGCACGTGCCATCGCCGGCCGTCCACGTCGGCGCGCACCAGGCCGGTAGGGAGCCCGAGCCGCAGCAGCAGGTCCCCGTGGCGCAGCACCACCGACGTGGCGGTGAGGGCCAGGGGGCCCATCTCCACCCGGCCCCCGGCGAGGGCCACGAGGGTCTCGCGGTCGTGGGCCTGGACCCACCACCAGAGCGTCGGGAAGCCGGGCCCCCAGTTCTTCTCCGCGTACACGCTCCCGCGCACGGCGCGCGCGCGGCCCCCGCGCGTGAGCACGCCCGTGGCGGGCGCGCCCAGCGTGTGGGGGTGCCAGTACTGGGACAGCCCGGGCACCGCGCCCGCCGGTCCCAGGCCCGTCACCCGCCGCCGCGGCCAGGGCACGCCCGCCAGCCGCAGCGCGAGCTCCTCGCCGGGCGCGGCCCGCACCTCCAGCAGCGACGGGGACGCCCGCACCAGCCCGGGGACCTCCACCCCGAGCGTGACGGGGTCGGCCGTGCCGCCCGGGGCCCGCGCCTCCGCGACCCCGGCCCCGGTGGACGCCAGCGCGACGAGCGACGACCGGCCCTCCGGCGACCGGACCACGCCGCACAGGGCGACCACCACCTCGCCGGCGTCGGTCACCAGGCGCCAGTAGTAGCCCTCCATCGGCACGCCGTGCGCGCCGCGGGGGTCGGCCCCCGGCGGGTCGGCGCCGGTGCGCCGGTAGGCGGCGCGCAGGCGGCCGGTCACGGGCGCTCCCGGTACCGGCGGCCGCGCCACACCGCGCCCCGGCCGGCCATGCGGTCCACCGCGCTCTGCACCGAGGCGGCCGAGAGCGTCAGCAGCCCCAGGGGCAGCGTGGCGACGTCGCGCCGCGGGGTCGGCACCGTGGTGGCCGCGGCCCTCTGCAGCGCGCACTGGGCGAGGGTGCCGGCCAGTCCCCAGGCCGCCAGGCCCGGGTCCCGCCGGCGCACCCCGGCGAGGAGCGCCCGCGCGGGCTGCAGCGCGGCCGTGGCCACCAGCGCCGCGCCCACGATGCCCTTCGCCGGGTGGCCGGGCGCCGCGAACGAGGCGTTCTTGCGCCAGCCGCGCCAGAGGTCGGCCGCGCCGTGGTACATCCGCAGGTGCACCAGCGTGGTCCCGTCGGCGGGCAGCAGCAGCATCCCGGCGCGCTTGACGCGGGCGGCGAGCCCGATGTCGTCGATCATCTCGCCCCGCATCGCCCGGTGACCGCCCACCGCGCGGTAGACGTGCGCGCGGATCAGGATGAACGCGCCCGCCGCGACCGCCACCGGGCTCCCGGGCCGGCGCGCCAGGGGACCGGGTGCCACGAAGGTCCCGATCGACACGACGGCCGCCGGCAGCACCCATCGCTCGGCGCGGGTGCGGGCCACGATCCGCGGGATCAGGGTCACGCCCGCCCAGCCCCCCGCCTCGGCCGTGGCCAGGGCGGCCGCCACCGCCCGGGGCGCGTGCACCACGTCCGCGTCGGCGAACAGCAGCCACTCCTCCCGCGCGCGCCCGGCGCCCACCCAGCACGCCCAGCTCTTGCCCACCCATCCGTCCGGCAGCGGGCCGGCCGGGATCACGTGCAGGCGCCCGTCGCCGTCGCCGGCGCGGGCGGCCTCCTCGGCGGTGCGGTCGGTGCTGCCGTCGTCCACGACGATCACCTCCGCGACGGGCGGCGTCTGGGCCAGCAGCGACGCGACCGCCGCGGCGATCCCGCGCTCCTCGTCCCGGGCCGGCACCACCACGCTGACGGGCAGGGTCGCCTCCGGTGCGCCCCCGCGGCGGTCCGCGTCGGCGGCCGTCACGCGCGGCGCGGCGCGGCGCTCCCACAGGGCCAGGGCCAGCGCGCCGGTCCACAGGGCGGCCGCGGCGCGGGCGCCCGCGCTCAGTCGTCCTCCCAGTCGGGCTCCGTCGCGAGGGCGGCGTAGGCGCGCCACTCCCGCAGGATGCGCTTCACCGCCCGGGGCGGGATGTCGGGCCGCGTCGACCGCAGCAGCGCGAGCGCCAGGTCCTCTCCGGCGGGTGCCGGCGGGTCGCCCAATTCGCTCAGCACGCCCCACACCTGGTCCTCGTCGACCCCGCGGGCCTCCGCCAGGATGTACTCGGCCGCGTCGCCCAGGTCGAGGTCCTCGCTCACGCCGACCAGTAGACCACACGGCACCCGGCGGATCGCCGGGGTCCCCCCCTCAAGGCGTCACGGGGCCGGACCGATGGGGACGGGGATGGATCACGACGCGCCCGCCGACCCCATGACCCTCCGCGCCCGCGGTTGCCTGGCGCGGGTGCTCGACGTGCTCGACGCGCACACGGAGGCGCCCCTGCGCATCCGCGGGCACGCCACGACGGCGCTCTGCGAGGTGTTCGAGGTGCAGGAGGAGTTCGAGCTGGGGCCGCGCGGCCGGCGCTACCTGCTCTCGGTGGCCGCGTCCGCCCGCGACGCGATGCTGGTGCCCCTCGGGCCGGGCGAGGGGGAGGCCGCATGAGCCCCCGCACCCCGCCGCCGTCCGGTCCGCCGACCATGGACGACGTCCAGCGGCACTGCCAGCGCGTCCGCTCTGCCGGGTCGCCCAACGCCCGCGCCCGCACGCGGCTGGTGGAGGAGTACCAGCGGCTCGCGACCGCCCTCGGGATCACCCCCGAGGAGACGCCGACCGGCCTGGACCTCCAGCGCGCCTCGGCGGCACTCCTTCGCGCGGCGGCGCTGTCGGAGGCGGCGGCGACCAGACGGCCCCGGTAACGGGGCGGACGCCCCGTTATCGGGGCCGTCAGGTCGCCTTTCGGACCACCGCCTTCGCGGACTGCAGCCGCCTCTCGGCCGATTGCGGGGCGTATGGCGCGCTCGATCTGGTTTTCCGTCACCACCGCGCCTTGCGGCTGGCCTGCCACTGAGGCGAACTCGCCATCCGTGGCTCGCGACTTCGGACTATCCCTCCACGCGTCTGCCTGCCTGATCCCGGCTGGCCT
>Ga0164290_1000598_pt1 | contig 103957 bp, 100 predicted proteins | sample Micstemetagenome_FD_108782 | JGI IMG/M metagenome (GOLD analysis project Ga0164290, IMG submission 108782) | Contaminated culture microbial community from soil near Moab, Utah, USA - Microcoleus steenstrupii SON62 (Illumina Assembly) | ecosystem: Environmental > Terrestrial > Soil > Soil crust...
AACTGCGTCCTTCTCCCCGTTTACGGGGGTGAGAAGCCGGTCGCCGCAGGCGATTCGTCATGCCGGTGGCATGACGAAAGGCTTCGAACGGGTGGGAGCTGCCGCAGGCAGCGGGTCCCGCCCGATGTCCGGCAGCCAGATGAGGGGCGGCGCCGACTTTCGAAAGCTCTCGCCATGCCCCTCATCCGCCCTTCGGGCACCTGTGCCCGGGCGAGCCGCTTGTCTCGCCCGTCCTTCGGACCCCCGTGAACGGCGAGAAGGAGAAACTCCCGTCACTCCGGCGTCCGGTGCCGCCGATTCACGCTTCCCGGCCGTCCCGGCAGGGTCAGCGTCGTGTCGCGCCGCGGCCGTTCCGCCACCACCTTCCCGCGCGCCACGACCGCCAGCCGCTCCGCCCGCAGGCGCACGGCTTCGGTCTTGTTGCCGGCATCGAGCACGACGAGCGAGGCGCGCTTGCCGACGGCAAGGCCATAGTGGTCGAGATGCATGATGGCGGCACTTTCGCTGGTGACCATGTCGAAGCACTTCGCCATCTCGGCCGGATGCGACATCTGGGCGACATGCAGACCCATGAAGGCGACGTCGAGCATGTCTGCGGTGCCCAACGAATACCACGGATCGAGGCAGCAATCCTGGCCGAAGCCGACGCGGATGCCCATCGCCAGCATTTCCTTGACGCGGGTCATGCCGCGGCGCTTGGGAAACGTGTCGTGGCGGCCCTGGAGCATGATGTTGATAAGCGGGTTGGGGATCGCCGACACCTCCGCCTCCGCCATCAGCGGCAGCAGTTTGGAGACGTAATAATTGTCCATCGAGTGCATCGAGGTGAGGTGCGAGCCGTTGACGCGGCCCCGCAGCCCGAGGCGCTGGGTCTCGTAGGCGAGCTGCTCGATGTGGCGCGACAGCGGATCGTCGGTCTCGTCGCAGTGCATGTCGACCAGCAGGCCGCGCTCGGCCGCGATTTCGCAAAGATCGGTCACCGAACGGGTGCCGTCGGCCATGGTACGCTCGAAATGTGGGATGCCGCCAACGACGTCCACACCCATGTCGAGCGCCCGGATGGTGTTTTGCCGAGCCGTCGGGTCGCGGTAGAGCCCGTCCTGCGGGAAGGCGACGAGCTGCAGGTCGATATACGGCGCGATCTCCTTCTTCACCTCCAGGAGCGCCTCGACCGCCAGCAGCCGGTCGTCGCAGGTGTCGACATGGCTGCGGATGGCGAGCAGTCCCATCGACACCGCCCAGTCGCAATAGGCGAGCGCCCTTTCCTTCACCGCCTCGTGCGTGAGCAGCGGCTTCAACTCGCCCCACAGCGCGATGCCTTCCAGCAGCGTGCCCGACGCGTTGACGCGCGGGATGCCGTAGCTGAGCGTCGCGTCCATGTGGAAATGCGGGTCGACGAAGGGCGGCGCGACGAGGCAGTCGGTCGCGTCGACGATGCGGCCTGCCTCGGCCGGCAGGTTCGGCGCAATGGCCGCGATCGTCTCGCCATTGACACCAATATCGGCGCGCGTGCCGTCAGGTAGGGAGCCGCCACGGATGAGGAGGTCGAAGGTCATCTTTCCCCTTTCTGATACGGCACCATCAGCGCCTTCGGGTAGGTGGCGCGGCGGGCGACGAGGATGAGGGCCAGGATGGAGAGAAGATAGGGCAGCATCAGGAAGAGCTGGTACGGCACCACCCCGCCGGTGACCTGCTGCAGGCGCACCTGGTAGGCGTCGAAGGCGGCGAAGAGGACGGCGCCGATGAGCGCCTTGCCTGGCCGCCACGAGCCGAAGACGACCAGCGCGATGCACACCCAGCCACGGCCGTTGACCATCTCGAAGAAGAACGAGTTGAAGGCCGACATGGTGAGGAAGGCGCCGCCGACGGCCATCAGCGCCGAGCCCACCATGACCGCGCCCATGCGGATGGCGGTGACGGAGATTCCTTGAGCCTCCACGGCCGACGGGTTTTCGCCCGCGGCGCGCACCGCCAGCCCCAGCGGCGTGCGGTAGAGCGCCCAGGCGACGATCGCGACCGTAACGAAGGCCAGATAGGTGAGCGGGGTCTGCGCGAACAGCGCCGGGCCGACCAGCGGGATGTCGGAGAGGAACGGAATGGGCAGCGGCTGGAACGGCTCGATTTTCGGCGGCGAGGTGACCTCCGGCAGCGCCAGACGGTAGGTGAAATAGGTGAGCGAGGTAGCGAGCAGCGTGACGCCGATGCCGACGACATGCTGCGAGAGGCCGAGCGGGACGGTCAGCGTCGAGTGCAGCAGGCCGAAGGCCGCACCCGTCAGCGCGGCGACCACCACGCCGGCCCAGAGGTCACCGCCGGAATAGACGGTGAACCAGCCGGCAAAGGCGCCGGCGACCATGATCCCCTCGATGCCGAGGTTCAGCACCCCCGCCCGCTCGCAGATCAGCTCGCCCATCGTGGCGAAGATCAGCGGCGAGGCGATGCGGATCGCGGCGACCCAGAACGTGGCCTGGAAAAGGATGTCGAAGGCTTCGGTCATGAGTGGCTTGGGGCGTGGGAAACACCCCCCTCTGTCCTGCCGGACATCTCCCCCTCAAGGGGGGAGATTGGCCAATCCCGAACGGCTTTGCCTTGCGCTCGAGGATGTGACGCGTCGTCGGCGACGTGAGTAATCTCCCCCCTCGTGGGGAAGATGCCCGGCAGGGCAGAGGGGGGCGCGAAGGAATGAGACACAGACATCCTCACCTCCACCTCACCCGATACCTGGTCAGCATGATCGCCGTGACCATGGTCAACAGCGCCGTCGCGACCATGACGTTGGCAATGTAGGAGGGGACGCCGGCCGTGCGGCTCATGGCGTCGGCGCCGACGAAGATGCCGGCGACGAAGATGGCGGCGACAATGACGCCGAGCGGGTTGAGCATGGCGAGCATGGCCACCACGATGCCGGAATAGCCAAAGCCCGGCGACAGATCGAGTGTCAGGTTGCCCTTCAGCCCCGCCACCTCGGAGAAGCCGCCAAGCGCCGCGAGCCCGCCCGAGATCAGCGCCGTCTTGATCAAGATCAGGTTGACCGGCATGCCGGCGAAGCGGGCGGCCTCCGGATTATGGCCAACGGCGCGCATCTCGTAGCCGAGCGTGGTCTTCTTCATCACGAACCAGACCGAGACGGCGCAGACCAGCGCGAGGACGAAGCCGTAGTGGAGGCGCCGGCCGGTGACGATGCGCGGCAGGCGGGCGTCGGCGATCAGCTTCTGCGACTGCGGCCAGCCGAGGCCCATCGGGTCCTTCAATACGCCCTCAAGCAGCATCGACACGAACAGCAGCATCACGAAGTTGAGCAGCAGCGTGGTCACGACCTCGTCGACGCCGAAGCGGACCTTCAGTACGGCGGGGCCGAGGAGGAGCATCGCGCCGGCGAGCGCGGCGAAGATCGCGATCAGCGGCAGGAGGATGAAGGCCGGCAGCGGCAGGGCGCCGGTGCCGAGCACGACGGTGACGATCGCCCCGGCATAGAGCTGCGCTTCTGCGCCGATGTTCCACAGCTTGGCGCGGAAGGCGACCGCGACGGCCAGCCCGGTGAAGACCAGCGGCGTCGCCCGCGTCAACGTCTCCATCAGCGCGAACTGCGAACCGGCGGCGCCCTTCAGCACCAGGCCGAACACCGAGAGCGGGTTGGCGCCGGCGGCGAGGACGAGCAGCGAGGCGATGAGGACTGTCGCGAGGATCGCACCTGCGGGGTAGAGGAGCGTGGTCGCGAGCGACGGAGCGGGCTTGGGTTCAAGGCGCATGAGGATGCACCTCGACCAAGGAGCCATGTGGACGGAGCGCGGCGATTGCGGAGACAAACATCACGCCGCCGCCTCCCCATGTCCCGCCATCAGCTCGCCCAGTTCCCGCACCGTCCTTTCCCCGCGCGCGGACGCACTCGACAGCCGTCCGCCGGACATCACCACGATCCGGTCCGACAGCGTCAGGATCTCGTCGAGATCCTCCGAGATCAGCAGCACCGCGGCTCCCCTCGCCCGTCCTTCGAGCAGCCGGCCGTGGACATAGGCGATGGCGCCGACGTCGAGGCCGCGCGTTGGCTGGTTGGCGAGGATGATGGCGGGCTCAGGGTCCAACGCACGGCCAAGGATGAGCTTCTGCATGTTGCCGCCGGAGAGCAGCCGGATGCGGGCGTCGGGGCCGGGGCATTTGACGTCGTAGTCGCGGATGAGCTCTTCCGCGAAGGCGCGCGCGGCCTTCCAATCCATCAGGCCGCGTTTCGAGAAGCGGGCGGTGCGGTAGCGCTCGGAGATGACGTTCTCCATCACGCTCATGTCGGCGATGGCGCCCACCGCATGGCGGTCTTCCGGGATGCGGGCGACGCCGCTTGCCAGCGCCCGGGATGGCGACCAGTCGGCGACAGCGTTGCCGGCGATCGAATAGTCGCCGGAGATGGCGCGAACGGTGCCAGACAGCAGGCCCGCGAGTGCGGCCTGCCCGTTGCCGGAGACACCGGCGACGCCGGTGATCTCGCCGCCATAAAGGTCGAGGTCGACGGCGCGCAACGGGTTGCGGCCGCCTTCGGTGGAGACAGCGCGCAACGAGAGCAGCAGCGCGCCGCGCACGGGCGCCGGCACCGGCGGCTGGACGAGGTCCTGGCCGACCATCAGCGCCGCGAGTTCCTTGCGGTCCGTGTCAGCGGTGCGGCGCTCGCCGGCAACCTTGCCAGTGCGCAGCACAACCACGCGGTCGGAGATCGCCATTACCTCATGCAGCTTGTGCGAGATGAAGATGATCGACAGGCCCTCGGCGACAAGCTTCCTCAGCGTCGCGAAGAGCGCGTCGGTCTCCAGCGGGGTGAGCACGGCGGTCGGCTCGTCGAGGATGAGAATGCGGGCGTCGCGGTAAAGGGCCTTCAGGATCTCGACGCGCTGGCGCTCGCCGACGGTAAGCGCCGAGACCATGCGGTCGGGGTCGACCTCCAGGCCGAAATCCGCGGAGAGCTTCCTGATCTTCTCGCGCGCAGCCTGGCGGGAGAAGCGAGGGGAAAACAGCGGCTCGGTGCCGAGCGCGATGTTTTCGAGCACCGTCATGTTGTCGGCAAGGGTAAAGTGCTGGTGAACCATGCCCACGCCGGCATCGAGTGCTGCGCGCGGATCGCCGGGCGGCAGCGGCTTGCCGAACGCCTCGACCGTGCCCTCGTCGGCGACGTAGTGGCCGAAGAGGATGTTCATCAGCGTCGTCTTGCCGGCGCCGTTCTCGCCCAGCAGCGCCACCACTTCGCCGCGCGCGAGGTCGAGCGAGATCGCTTCGTTGGCAACCAGCGGCCCGAAGCGCTTGGTGATCGAGGCGAGGCGGAGGACGGTCATGGGAAATCCCTCTTCTCCCCGTTCACGGGGAGAAGATGCCGGCAGGCAGATGAGGGGCGGCGCAAACTGTTCATACCGTGGCACTGCCCCTCATCCGGCCCTTCGGGCCACCTTCTCCCCGTGAACGGGGAGAAGGAAAGGAAGCCGATCAGCTCGACTTCGGCTCCTCGTCGTTGATCGCGACGGTGAAGGAGCCATCCTTGATCGCCTTTTCCTTCTCGGCGACCTTGGCCATGACCTCGGCCGGCACCTTGCCCTCGAAGGTGCCGAGGGGCGCGATGGAGCAGCCGCCTTCCTTCATGAAGGAATACATGCCGTAGTCGGCCGCCTTGAACGTGCCGGCCTTGACCTCGGCGATCGCCTTGTCGAGCGTCGGCTCGAAGTGCCAGAGCGCAGATGCGACCACGGTGTCGGGATAGTCCTTCTGCGTGTCGATGACATTGCCGATCGCCAGCACGCCCTTCTCCTTGGCGGCGTCCGAGACGCCGAAGCGCTCAGCATACATCACGTCGGCGCCGGCATCGATCTGGGCGAAGGCGGTCTCCTTGGCCTTGGGCGGGTCGAACCACGAGCCGATGAAGGCGACCTGGAACTTGGCGTCTGGCGCCGTCTCCTTCACGCCGGCCATGAAGGCATGCATCAGGCGGTTGACCTCGGGGATCGGGAAGCCGCCGACCATGCCGATGTTCTTCGACTTGGTCATGGCGCCGGCGATGATGCCGGTGAGGTAGGAGGCGTCCTGGATGTAGTTGTCGAAGGGCGCGAAATTCGGCACGGCATCGTCCGGCTTGAAGGACGAGCCCATCAGGAAGGCGGTGTCGGGATAGTCGGCGGCCACTGTGCGCGCAGCCTCCTCCACGCCGAACACCTCGCCCAGGATCAGCTTGTTGCCGGCCTCGGCATATTCGCGCATCACGCGCTCGTAGTCGGTGTTGGAGACGTTCTCTGTCGCGACATAATCGATGTCGCCGCGATCCTTGGCCTTCAGCGCCGCTTGGTGGATGCGCGACACCCACTGCTGCTCGAAGGGCACCGTGTACACGGCCGCCACCTTGAGCTTTTCCTGCGCGAAGGCGCGGCCTGCGAGGCCGGGCATCGCGGCGAGCACCGCGCCTGCACCGAGCGCCTGCATGAGGGCGCGACGGGTTACGATAAGACTGCTGGGTTTGTTCATGTCCACCACCTCTGGCTGCCCAAGGGACGAGATTGTCCCGCCTCACGATTTTTTATCGTTTGGACAAATCCTAAGCACGAGTCCGAACCTGCCGCAATCGAGTGCAGCGCCGCTTCACTACATTTGTCAGCGAACGGTGCAGGGCTGCAACGCAGCGATTGGCCGGCGTCAGATCTTCGGCCGGTCCGCGGGCGCTCCATACCATCCGCCCACCGCCTTTTCATAGGCCAACGCGGCGCGGATCACGTCCTCGTCGCAATAGGTGCGGCCGACGATCTGGATGCCGGTCGGCACGCGGTTCTTCGCATGCCCCGTCGGCACAGAAATCACCGGGCAACGGGACAACATGTTGAACGGCGTCGTCATCACCCAGCCGAGCGACGGGTTCACCACCTTGCCGTTGATCTTCACCTCGTCCTTCGACTGGTCGTGGTCGGCCGGCACGGCGGCAAGCGCGTTGGTCGGACAGATGAAAACGTCGTAATCCTCCAGCAGCGGCCCGAGCGTGCTGTACATCTGCGCGGCGGTGTCGAGGGTTGCGACAAACTCCGTCGCCTTCGATGCTTGGCCGTCCTCGGCGAACTTGCGGGTGTAGGTGCACAGCTCGTCCGCATGCTCCTCCAGCAATCTCGCGAGCGAGGCGCCGAAGAGGTGGTTGAGATAGGCCATACCCATCTCGAGCGCGTTCTTCGGCCAGCCGAGATCGACCTCCTCGACGGTCACACCGAGCGAGCGGAAGACATCCAGCGCTGCGCGGGTGTTCTTCTGAACTTCCCTGTCGACCTCGAACAGGCCATCGCCTCCGCCGCCGGATTGCCCTCGTCCATGGTGAGGATCCGCGCATTGGTGACGATCAGGTCTGCTTGCAAGATGAAGTTCCCTTTGTCGTTGCGGTCAGGCTAGCACCGGTTCCGGGGATCATGCCACCAGGCGATTTTTGGTCCAGATGGCAGATCGGGTTGAGCCAGACAGCCGACTTGCAGACGGCGAAGCAAAGCCGCTAGCCTTTGCCACCGCACCAAGCGCCTTCGCCTCACAGGATTCAACGCATGAAGACAATCTACTCGCCTCGCCATCATGGCCATGCCGGCAATGTCGAACTGGTGGCAGGCGCGGTCGTGCCGGCCTTCGAGATGCCGTCGCGGGCGGAGTATGTCAGGTCGCGGGTTGAGGCGGTGAAGCTCGGGCCGATCCTTGCTCCCGACGCGCACGACATCGCCATTGCCAAGCGCGTACACCGCGCCGATTTCATCGACTTCCTGCCGACGGTATGGCCGCTGTGGGTCGAATCCGGCCGCGACGGCACGGCGATGCCTTACACCTGGCCGACACGCGGCCTGCGCGGCGACGTGCGGCCGCAAGGCATCGACGCGCAGCTTGGGTACTATTCGTTCGACGCCGGCGCGACCTTCGTCTCCGGCACATGGGACGCGATCAAGTCGTCGCACGACGTGGCGATCACCGCCGCCGGTCTCGTGAAAGCGGGCGAGCGCGCCGTCTTCGCGCTCTGCCGCCCGCCGGGGCACCATGCGGGCGCGGCCTTCGCCGGCGGCTACTGCTTCATCAACAATGCCGCGAGTGCCGCGCAATGGTTCATCGACCAAGGCGCTAAACGCGTCGCCATCCTCGACGTCGACTACCATCACGGCAACGGCACGCAGGAGATCTTCTACCGCCGCGGCGACGTGCTGGTGGTGAACCTGCACGGCGACCCGATGGTCGAATATCCCTTCTTCCTCGGCCATGCCGACGAGCGCGGCGAAGGGCCGGGCGAGGGCTTCAACGTCAACTATCCGTTGCCCTGGGGCACGACATGGGAGACATGGAGCGCAGCCCTCGAGGACGGCTGCCGCAGGGTTGCGAACTATGCGCCGGACGTGCTGGTCGTCTCTCTCGGCGTCGACACGTTCGAGAAGGACCCGATCTCCAAGTTCAGGCTGAAGACGGAGGACTATCCGAAGATCGGCCGCCGCATCGCGCAACTCGGCCTGCCGACGCTGATCGCGATGGAAGGCGGCTATGCCGTCGAGGAGATCGGCATCAACGCGGTGGGCGTGCTGACGGGATTTGAGGAAAACTGATCAGCTGGGGGCTGCCCTGGGCACGCCCCGCTGCCTCTGGCAGCTCCCGCGCGTTCGGCACTTATGAAAGGTCCGCTGGACCTTTCATTCCGCCCACGGCGGACCGCTGCTTCATCCCACGAAAGCTCTCTCCAGCACGAACTCCGCCGGCGCCGAGTTGGAGCCTTCGGTGAAGCCGCGGGCTTCGAGCAGCGCCGCAACGTCCTTGATCATCGCCATCGAGCCGCAGAGCATCACCCGGTCGGTGGCCGGGTCGAGCGGCGGGATGCCGAGGTCGGAGAACAGCTTGCCGTTCTCGATCAGCGTGGTGATGCGGCCCATGTTGGGCGTCTCCTCGCGCGTGGTCGTCGCATAGTAGACGAGCTTGCCGCCCGCCATCTCGCCGATCAGCGGATCCTCGCTCGCCATCGCCGCGAGCTCGTTGCCGTATTGCAGATCGGCTGCGTCGCGGCAGGTGTTGGTGAGGATCACCTGCTCGAACTTGTCATAGGTCTCCGGCTCGCGGATCAGGCTGGCGAAGGGCGCGATGCCGGTGCCGGTCGCGATCATGAACACGCGCTTGCCGGGGGTCAGCGCGTCGAGCACCAGCGTTCCGGTCGGCTTCGGCCGCAAAAGCACGATGTCGCCCGGCTGGATTTTCTGCAGATGCTGCGTCAGCGGGCCATCCTGCACCTTGATCGAATAGAATTCGAGCTCGTCGTCCCAGGCGGGGCTTGCGACCGAATAGGCGCGGTAGACCGGCTTCTCGGCATTGGGCAGGCCGATCATCACGAACTCGCCCGAACGGAAGCGCAGGCTCTGCGGCCGCGTGATGCGGAAGGAGAAGAGCCGGTCGGTGTAATGCGTCACCGACACCACGCGCTCGGCATGAACGTTCGCGGGAATCGGGAAAGGAAGCGCGGAAGCGGTCGCGTCCTTCGTGACGGCAGCGTCTTGCATTCGGTCTTTCCTTGTCACAGGCTTGCGCCGGTAGGATGGAGCGGTCAGGCGCCGGGTAACTGGATCTGCCGGGGCGCGCGGGCGACGACCAAGGTCGCCTTGCCTGCTTTAGTTATTAGTATAGCTATGATTTTTGGGTCAAGCCGGGTCAATAGTCGCACGTTCCAAATTACACCCGCGGGTCAGTTCTTCATTCCGGATTCAGTCGATGGCAGAGAAACGGCCGGCAGGCGATGAGTATGTAGTGGCCGGAATCGATGTGGGAGGCACCTTTACCGACCTCATCCTGATCGATGGGAAGGGCGGGGGTAAGGTCCATGTCGCCAAGACGCCGACAACGCTCGACAACCAGGCCTTCGGCGTGGTTTCCGCGCTCGGCGCGACCGGTTTTCCGATCGAGCGGATCGACCTGATCGTCCACGGCACCACCACGACAACGAACGCAGTGCTGGAGCGGCGGCTGGCGAAGACCGGCCTGATCACCACGCAAGGCTTCCGCGACGTTCTGGAGCTCGGGCGCCGCACCCGGCCCAATGCCTATGGCATGACCGGCACGTTCGTCCCGGTCATCCCGCGCAACCTGCGCCTCGAGGTTCCCGAGCGTGTGGAGGCGTCGGGCGCGGTCCGCACGCCGCTCGACGAAGAGGCGATGCGCGCGGCCGTCAGGCAATTGGCCGAGGCCGGTTGCGAGTCGCTGGTGATCCATTTTCTGCACGCCTACGCCAATCCGGCGCACGAGAAGCGGGCCGCCGAGATCGCAGCCGAGCTCTGGCCGAACGACCACATAACCACCGGCCATTCGCTCCTGTCGGAGGCCCGCGAGTTCGAGCGCGGGGTGACCGCGGCCGTCAATGCCTCGGTCCAGCCGATCCTGAAGCGCTATGTCGAGCGGCTGCGCGGCGAGCTGGCCGCGCGCGGCTACAGCCGCGACTTCCTGATGATGAATGGCAATGGCGGGATGATTTCCGCCCGCTACGTGACCAACGAGGCCGCCAAGACCGTGATGTCCGGCCCCGCCTCCGGTGTCATGGCAGCCGCTTATACCGGTCGCCGCGCTGGATTCCCGAACCTCGTCACCTACGACATGGGCGGAACCTCGACCGATGTGGCGCTGATCCGCGGCGCGCAGCCCGCGGTCTCTAACGAGATCGAGATCGAATATGCCATGCCGATCCACGTGCCGATGGTGGACGTGCACACCGTCGGCGCCGGCGGCGGCTCGATCGCACGCATCGACGATGCCGGTCTGATCCGCGTCGGACCGGAAAGCGCGGGGGCGAGCCCGGGGCCGATCTGCTATGGCCGCGGCGGCACGGAGCCGACAATTTCGGACGCCAACCTGATCCTCGGCCGGCTCAATCCGAAGCGGCTGCTGGCGGTCGATTCGCCAGTGAGCGTGCCCGATATCGAGGCGATCTTCGCCGAGAAGCTCGGCAACCGCATCGGCGTCGGCGCGACCGAGGCGGCGGGCGCGGTGCTGCGCATCGCCAACCTCAAGATGGCCGGCGCGATCCGCATGGTGTCGATCTCCAAGGGACACGACCCGCGCGACTTCGCGCTGTTCGCCTTCGGCGGCGCCGGGCCGCTGCACGCGACGGCGCTGGCGCGCGAGCTCGGCATCCCCAAGGTGCTGGTACCGGCGCGGCCGGGCATCACCAACGCGCTCGGCTGCGTGGTGGCCGACATGCGGCACGACTTCGTCAACACGCTGAACCAGCCCGTCGCCGCGCTGGACGAGGCGAAGGCCAGGACCATCCTCGCCCGCCAGGTGGCCGAAGGGCGTGAGCTGATCGCCAAGGAGGCAGTGAAGCCGCAGACGATCCGCGTCGTCCACTCCGCCGACATGCAATTCGTCGGCCAGACCCACCTGCTCAACGTCCCCCTGCCCTCGCCGGAGGTAACGCGGGCGCATCTGCAGGACCTGTTCGAGAAGGCCTACTACGCCCGCTTCCGGGTGAAGTTGCCGGAAATCCGCGCCGCGCTCGTCAACCTCAACACGTCGGTCATCGGCGTGCGCGGCGAGGTCGACCTGTCGACGCTGATCGACCCGGCCGGCCGCGCCGACAATCTCGCCGGCGCATTGGTGGAGACACGCAAGGTCTGGTTCGACGGGCGGTGGATCGACACGCCGGTCTATGCCCGCGAGAAACTACCGTCCGGCGCAGCCTTCGCGGGTCCGGCGATCCTCGAACAGCTCGACGCCACGACGGTCGTGGAGCCGGGCGACCGGGTGACGAGCGACCCGGAAGGCAACATCATCATCGAGGTGAAGCGGACATGACCACCCTCGACGCCATCACCCTCTCCGTCATCCAGGCGGGCCTGCAGCAGGTCTGCGACGAGATGGATCTGACCTTTTCGCGCGCCGCCTTCTCGCCGGTCATCGCCGAGGCGAACGACCGCTCCGACGGCATCTATTCGGCGCAGGACGGCTCGCTGATCGCGCAAGGGATCGGCGGGCTGCCGGTCTTCGTTGGCGTCATGCAATATTCGACCCGCACCCTGATCGAGATGATCCGCGACGGCAAGGCGGTGCCGCCGGAGCCGGGCGACATCTACATCGTCAACGACCCCTATCTGGGCGGCACGCACCTCATGGATGTGCGCTTCGCCAAGCCCGTGTGGCGCAACGGGCGGATTTTCTGCTGGCTATCCAACACCGGCCACTGGCCCGATATCGGTGGCGCGGTGCCGGGCGGCTTCTCCGCCTCGGCCACCTCGGTCGAGCAGGAGGGGCTGAGGCTGCCGCCGGTGAAACTCTACAAGAAGGGGGTGATGGACCCGGAGATCCACGCCATCATCGCCTCCAACATCCGGGTGGCAGACCAGCGCATCGGCGACATCAAGGCGCAGGCGGCGGCGCTGATGGTGGGGCAGGACCGGCTCTACGAGCTGCTCGACCGCTACGGCGACAAGATCGTCACCGACGCGATCGCCGAGCTGCGCCGTCGAGCGGCCGAGCAGATGCGGGCGCGGATCGCGGAGATGCCGGACGGCGTCTACAGGTCGAAGGCCTTCGTCGATTCGGACGGCGTGGTCGACCAGCCGCTCACGATCGCGCTCGCCATAGAGAAGCGCGGCGAGACGCTGACCTTCGATTTCGCCGGTTCCAGCCCGCCTTGCGCCGGGCCGATGAACAGCGTGCTGGCGACGACGCTGTCATCGGTCTACCTGGCGATCCGGCACATCTTCCCGGACGTGCCGCTGTCGGCCGGCGCGTTCGAGCCGTTGGTCGTCAACCGGCCGGAAGGCACCTTCCTCGACGCACACTATCCCCGCCCGGTCTCGGGCTGCGCGGCGGAAGTGTCGCAGCGCATCGCCGAAGCCGTCTTCGCCGCGACGGTGCAGGCGCTGCCCGACCAGGTGACGGCGGCGCCGGCGGGCTCCAGCGGCAATTTCGCGCTTGGCGGCCACGACCCGGCGCGCGGGCGCGACTTCGTGATGTACCAGATCTCCGGCGGCGGCTACGGCGGAAGTGCTACGGCCGACGGGCTGTCGAACGGATGCTCGACCATCGGCATCTCCAAGTCGCCGCCCGTGGAGGTGATGGAGCAGGCCTTTCCGGTGCTCTACCGTCACTATGCGCTGCATGGGGGCTCCGGCGGCGCCGGCAGGCATCGCGGCGGTTTCGGTCTCGCCTACGAGATCGAGCTTTTGCGCGGCACGGCGCGCGCATCCTTCGTCATGGACCACGGCCGCACGGGGCCGCTCGGCGCGCTGGGCGGCGAGAACGGCGGCGTCAACCAGGTGAGGGTGATTCGAAACGGCAAGGAGCACGTGCCGCCGCATCTGTCGAAGGAGCAGGACATCCCGCTCGTCGCCGGCGATCGGGTGCAGGTGAAGACGCCGGGCGGCGGTGGCTATGGCGATCCGCGGAAGCGCGAGCGCGCGCTCGTCGCCCACGACGTCGCGATGGGCTACTATAACCTGGCAGAGGCCGAAGCGCGCTTCGGCCCCCTGTGATGGCATTTCCGAACGGGCGAGTCGTCCCGTTCAGGTGATCTTGTTCAGAAGCCGCAGCAGGGTCTGCGATTCACGGCTGGTCAGCGGCTGCAGCGTGGCGAGACTGACGTTTTGCGCCGCCGGCACGAGGCGGGCGAAGGTCTCCCGGCCCGCCGGCGTCAGCGACACCACGATCCTGCGCCGGTCTTCCTTGTCCTCCGCCACCGCCACGAGGCCGCGCAGCTTCAGCCGGTCGATCACGCCCTTGATCGTCGCGGCGTCCATCGCGACCAGCTGGCCGAGATGGTTTTGCGAGCACTCGCCAAGGTCGTGAAGCTTGGAAAGCGCGGCGAACTGCGGCGGCGTCAGATCGCCGATCTGGGACGAGAAGATCGCGACATGCCGCTGGTGCGCCTTGCGCAATACGAAGCCTACCTGCTCCTGGAGGTGATAGGCGTCCGCCGGACCATCGCTGTCGGACGAACCCAACATATCGTTGTCGCCCATCACCGCAAACCGTCCTCCCCTTTCGCCTGGGAGGCTTCTAGGCCACCCATGCGACTGTGAATCCGGGGACCGGACGACATGACTAAGCAGTATAAAATCTCGTCGGAACGCGGCCCATCTGGAATATTTACTGTCATAGCATCAAAATGACTTCTGACATAGGCCGCATTTGTATGCCCCAGCGGCACGTCCAGAGAACTGCCGAACCCTCCGACTTTCATCGCAGATGGAACTATTGCCTTGGTCGCGGGCAAACGGTCGCGCATCGCGTAGCCTCCGGGCACATGCCAGAGGGCGCCGTGCTCGATCTCGCCGGCCGAGCCGACGATCGCGCCCTTGCCGTAGCCGTCGATGAGGGAGACGTCTCCGCCGAGAACGGCGATGAGCTTTTCCGTCAGCAGTGCGCCGAGAGGCTTGAGGTCTTCCATCGCCGGTTGCAGGTTGGGCTCGAAGCGGCCGGCGAAGGGGTTGCGGACCAGCGCGAGAGCCGCCGCGCGCCGTCGCGGAACGCTCGCCGGTGGCCCCCCATCATGAAAGATTTCTTCACTTATGATCGCAATTTTGCGGATAGGAAAGTCTGTCATATCAAAAAACGTTCATTTGTTTGCAAATTATTGTAAGGGACTGCAAGAAACTTGCCTCAAGGATGATACAGGCTGACGCTGATATCAGGCAAGCCGTTTGCAGCCCTACTTTCGGTCGGAAAACGATCTCGGCCGCTGCCGCGCTGCCGACGCTAGGCGTCCGGGCCAGAGAGAAGCCGGGCGCCCACTGTGACCCGCGAGGCTCCCGCCAGGAACAGCGCCGCGCCCTCGATCAGGCCGGCTCCGGCGAGCTCCTCCGCTTCCGCGAGGCCGCGTGCAAGGGCCTCATGTATTTCCGCGGGAGAAAGCACGCCTACATCGGTCGGGACCAGTCTTTCGCCAAGATCACTGTCCGGCTGCAATGAAGTAGCCGCCACGCGGGAAATCGCCGGATGGCCGGGAAGATCGACGGCGTTGGCGATCACCGTCGCCGCCGCGTCGGCCGTCGCCCCGTCGCAGGCGAGCACGGTGACGGCGTCGGCAATACCGAGCGAAAACGAGCGGCCGCGCCAGCCGCTGGTGGCGATGCCGCGCACGGCGGACGCATGCGGGATATCCAGCCGGTCGCCGAAACCGTTGCCCGTGCCTGCGATAGCCAGACGAATGCTCTCGCCGGGCGCGAGGTGAAGCGCGATGTCGCCGCCATTGTTGATGTAGGCCCTGGCGAGCGAGCACCCGTCGACCATAGCGGACAGCATCTCGTCGGCAACCGATCCGGCGACCGCGGCCATCGGCGTGATGAACCGGCCGGAGAAGCGGCAGACCGCGCGCTCCATGCGCCGCGCCGTCGGCCCGTCGAACGGGCGCGGCGCCGGACCTGCGGGGCGGCGCAGATCCGGCAGCTCGGCAACGAGTTCTGAGAGGATCGTCCCGAAGCGGTCGGCCGCCTGGCCGTAGGCGCGGGCGACCTCCCAGGGATCGCCCCACGCCTCGACGATCAGGTCGATCGGGCCGTGGTTCATGTGCAGACGCCGGCCGTCGGGCAGCCAGGCGACCTGCGGACTGCCCGTCACTGCCTGAGCCTGAGATGGGCGAGCGGCGGCCAGTCGTTGCCCTGCGGCGCGGCGGCGACGCGGCGCGCGTTCAGGAACTCGCCACCCCGCGCCATGACGTCCTCCACGGTGCGTATCTCCGACACGTGCCCACCCAGCCGGGTATAGTGGTCGCGACGCATGGTGAACTCGATCGGTGCGACCAGCGCCGGCGTCGGAACATAGCCGAAGGCGTTGTCCGGCAGGCGGGTGACGTCGACCATCAGCGTGATGCCGCCTCCCGGCCAGACATAGACCGGCGCGCCGCCGCAGGTGACATAGGTCTCCATCCGATGCACCGAGCGGGTCAGGTTCACCGGGTTCTCGGTCACGCCCGATCTCAGGCTGCCGCCCGCGCCGCCGACGAAGAGCACAGAGCAGAGCGCCGGCTCGCTGTTGTCGACGATGAGTTCGACCGACTTGCGCAAGCGATCCGGGAACGGCTTCTCCACCGGCTTCAGGTCGCCGTCGAGTTCGTAATAGCCGAAATGCTCCCCGGTCGTGGACACCATCAGGATCGACAGGCCGGGCCGCGCACCCTTCTTCGCGTTCCAGTCGCCGAGGATGTCGAGCGGGTTCTGCAATCGGGTGCCGCCCCAGCCGGTGCCCGGCTCCGATACCTTGAAATAGCGACCCGGCGTCGAGCGCCGGCCGATGATCTTGATGCCCGTGTCCTCCCAGCCGAGCACCTTTCCGGCCTGGTGCTCGGAGACGACGCCGGTGATGTGATCGTCCACGACCACCACTTCGTCGACGAGCCCGCGCCACTGGCTGGCGAACATGCCGATCGTGGCCGAGCCGCAACCGACGCGCATGCGGTGCTCCGTGGCGCCGCTGATGACCGGCGGCTTTCCCGCCTGGACGATCACGGTCTCGCCGTCGTCGATCGACAGCTCCACCGCCTTTTTGTTGACGAGCGAGAGCAGCGTCTCGCAGGTGACGCGACCCTCCGACTTCGAGCCGCCGGTCAGATGCGCCACGCCGCCGAGCGACAGCATCTGCGAGCCGTATTCGGCGGTCGTGACATGGCCGACCGCCTCGCCCTCCACACGCACCACCGCGCGCTCCGGCCCGATATGACGGTCGGTATCGATCTTCACCTTGACGCCGCAATAGGAGAAGATGCCCTCGGTCACCACGGTGACGAGATCGACGCCCGCGACCTCCTGCGAGACGATGAACGGGGCCGGCTTGTAGTCCGGATATGTCGTGCCCGCTCCGATCGCGGTGACGAAGCGGCGATCGGTGTTGACCGGATTGCCGTCCCACGGCTGGCCCTTCTCGAACGGCACCAGCGGCCGTCCGGCCTCCACCGCGTGTTCGAGGATCGTCACCGGGTCGCAGCGGACGATGCGGCCGCCGGAGTTGCCGTAGCGGTCGCAGGCGCCGGTGCGGCCATCGGCGATGTAGCACATGACCGGACAGGCATCGCAACGGATCTTGTCCGCCGCCTTCTTCTCGTCGGGAATGTGGGATTCGAAGCGTTCGGCGAGCTCGTTCATGGGGTTGGCTCCTTCGACCGGATCGCGGCCAGCACCCGCGACGGGGTCGCCGGCACCTTCGTCACCAGCACGCCCGTGGCATCGCGTATCGCATTCAGGATGGCTGGCGCGGTGGGGATCAGCACATGCTCGCCGAGCCCTTTCGCGCCGAAGGGGCCTTCCGGATCCGGCACCTCGACGATGATCGTCTCGATCGGCGGGACGTCGCCGATGGTCGGGATCAGGTAGTCGTGCAGGTTCTCGGTGCGGCCGGGGATGTATTCCTCCATCAGCGCCAGCCCGATGCCCTGGGCGATGCCGCCCTCGACCTGACCCTGCACCAAAAGCGGGTTGACCGCGCGGCCGACGTCGTGCGCGGCGGTGATCTTGATTAGCCGCACGGTGCCGAGCGCCATGTCGACATCCAGTTCCACAATCTGCGCACCATAGCCGTACACGGCATAGGGAACCCCCTGCCCCTTCGCGTCGAGCGGCAGGGTCGGCGGGTCGTAGCTCTCCTGCGCCGAGAAAACGTAGCCCAGCGTATCCGGCGGCAGCGACCCGAGTTCGATCCGCCGGGTCGCCTCGCCCTCGCTGACCGTCAATATCGCCCCGTCGAGTTGCAGCCGCCCGGAGGTCGACACGTTGGCGAAGCGCAGGATCGCCTCGCGCAGCGCGGTGGCCGCTTTCTGAGCCGCCTTGCCGGAGACGAAGGTCTGGCGCGAGGCGGACGTCTTGCCGGCATCCGGCGTCAGCGCCGTGTCGGCGCCGACGAGACGGAACTTGGCCAAAGGCAGGCCGAGCGCATCGGCCGCGATCTGGGCGATGACCGTGTTGGAGCCCTGGCCGATGTCGATCGCGCCCTGGTGCAGCACCACGTCGCCCTCGGCCGAAATGCCGATGCGCATGGTGGAGGGATTGGGCAGCGAGGTGTTGCCGCAACCATACCAGCAGGAGGCGATGCCGATGCCGCGGCGGCTCTGGCCGTCCTTCGCAATGGCGGCGCGCGCTTCCGCCTGCGCCCTGTCCCAATGCGGCTTCAGCGCCGCCAGGCAGGCCTCGATACCGACGCCGGAGGCAAGATGCTGGCCGGTGACCGTGCTGTCGCCGTCGCGCAGCGCGTTGCGCAGGCGGAACTCCAGCCGGTCGATGCCGAGCTTCACGGCGAGCTCGTCGTAAAGAGCTTCCTGCATGATCGTCGCCTGCGGCACGCCAAAGCCCCGGAACGCACCCGAGACCGGCCCATTGGTGTGCACCGCCCGCCCGACGGCGCGATAGTTGGGCGTGAGATACGGCCCCGAGGCATGCACCGGAACGCGGTTGGCGACCGTCGGCCCCCAGCTCGCATAGGCGCCGGTGTTGAAGTCGCCCTCGAAGACCATGCCGGCGACCTTGCCTGAGGCGTCGGCGCCGATCGTCGCGCGCAGCCGGGCGGGGTGGCGCTTGGTGGTCGACATCATCGATTCCTGCCGGCTGTAGACCATCCGCGCCGGCCTGCCCGTCTTCAGCGCGACGAGACCAAGCAAAGGCTGCACCGACACGTCGAGCTTGGAGCCGAAGCCGCCACCGGTCGCGGTCGGGACGATGCGGACGCGGGCAAGGGGCAGACCCAGCACCGCAGCGGTGTCGTCGCGGTCGATCGCCGCGCTTTGCGTGCATGCGCGGATAACGAGGATGTCTCCATCCATCCAGGCAGACCCCGCTTCCGGCTCGATGTATGCGTGTTCGACGAACGATGTCTCGATTTCACCCGAGGCGGTCACGGCGGCCTCTGCAAGCGCCGTCTCCGGGTCGCCACGCTCGACCAGGCCTTGTGTCAGGATATTGCCGGGGCGGGCAGCATGGATCAGCTCCGCGCCCTCGCGCCGGGCCTCCACCGGATCCAGCACATGCGGCAGCGGCGTCCACTCGATCGGGAAGGCGGCAAGGTCGAGGTCCTCGATGGCAGCCTTCTCGCCGGCCACCAGGGCGACCGCCTCACCCCGGAATCGCGCAACACCGTCGGCCAGCGCCGGCTGGTCGGCATAGGCGGCGATCACGCCGAAGCGGTTGCGGCCGGGAACGTCCTTCGCCGTGAACACCGCGACGATGCCCGGATGCGCCGCGACATAGGCGTCGAGATCCCCCAGCGCGAAGGATGCATGCCAGTGCGGCGAGCGGATCGCGACGACCGCGAGCGCGCCGTCCGGCGTCTCGTCCGCCCCGAAGCGCTCGCTGCCGTCCACCTTCGGAACGCCGTCCAGCCGGATCGGCGAGGCGCCAATGGCCTTGCCGGCTTCCGGCATGTTGTCCGGCAGGTTGTGATAGCGTGGCGCGGCCATGACCGCCTCGACGATCCTGCGATAGCCGGTGCAGCGACACAGAACGCCGCCCAGCGCGTCTGCCACCTCTGTCTCGCAAGGATGCGGATTGCTCTCCAGCAGGGCCGCGGCGGAGACGAGAAGGCCCGGCGTGCAGATGCCGCATTGCGCCGCGCCATGGGCGAGGAAGGATTTCTGCAGCGACGACAAGTGGCCGTTGGCAAGACCTTCCACCGTCGTGACCGAAGCGCCCTCGGCTTGAGCGGCGGGCATGAGGCAAGAGCAGACCGGCGCGCCGTCGACCAGTACCGTGCAGGCGCCGCAATCGCCGGCATCGCAGCCGACCTTGGTGCCGGTGAGGCCGAGCTCGTCGCGCAGGACCGTAGACAGCCGCGCGACGGGCGACACCTTCACCTCGGCCCGGTTGCCGTTAACCTCGAAGGAGATGTCCTGCGCAGGAAGGCTCATGCGGCGATATCCTCCGCGCCACCGGCAAGCCTTGCCAGCGCCCGCGCCACGATCTCGCGTGCGGCCTCCCTGCGATATGAGGCGTCCGCGCGGACATCGGCGATAGGCGTCAGCCCCGCCACGTGGCCGTCCTCCACGACACGCGCCAGCGATGCATCGGCTGCCTGCCCCACCAGATCGGCCTCCAGCGTGGTGAGCCGCTGCGCGACTTCGGAACAGGCCCCGACCGCGACGGCGGCGCGCGCGACACGTCCGCCCTCGACCGCGATCCGCGCCGCGACCATGGCGATCGAGATTACAAGATAGCGGCGCGCGCCGAGCTTGAGGAAGGTCGACCGGCCCTCGGCCGCGGAGGCAGGCACCAGCACGGCGGTCACGAGCTCGCCCGGCCGCAACGCCGTGCGCCGGTTGCCGAGGATAAAGTCCGGCAGCGGCAATACGCGAGTGCCGCCCGCGGAACAAAGCTCGACACTGGCATCAAGCGTCAGCAGCGCCGGCACGCCGTCTGCGGCGGGCGAGGCGTTGCAGAGGTTACCGGCGACAGTGCCGGTGTTCTGGATCTGGACCGAGCCCACTTCGCGCGCAGCAAGCTTCAGCCCGTCGAACGCCGGCGGAAGATCGGCCCGGACGATGTCGCTCCAGGTCGTGCGCGCACCGATGCGGAGACCTGCGTCCGTGCGTTCGATGCCGCGCAGGGCGGCAATGCGGTTCAGGTCGAGGATGTCGTCGCGGATCGGGCGGCTGCCCTGCGCCGGATAGAAATCCGTCCCGCCGGCGAGAAGCCGCCATGTCCCGTGCGAGAGAAGCGACACGGCTTCCTCGATCGTGTCCGGCCTGGCGTAAAGCTGCTGGGTCATGCCCGGACTAAGCGCCCCTCACGGGATTTTTCATTCGCATACAAATGATACCTTCGATCCCGTCCTGTCAAAGCCCTTGCGCGTCACAGCATGATTGACGCAACGAAGCGCTTCGGGCGAGTGTCGATCCTGCAAATCTACACGTGGAGAAGGCGAATGGAAGCTCTGGTGGTGATCGATGTCCAGAACGATTTCTGCCCCGGCGGAGCGCTGGCGGTCGCAGGCGGCGACGAGGTCGTGCCGATCGTCAACGGGCTGATCGAACGGTTCGACCACGTCGTGCTGACGCAGGACTGGCACCCGGCCGGCCATTCGAGCTTTGCGTCGAGCCATCCGGGCAAGCAGCCCTTCGAGACGATCGAGATGTTCTACGGCACGCAGACGCTGTGGCCGGACCATTGCGTGCAGGGCACGAAGGGCGCGCTGTTCCATCCGGACCTTGTCTGGACCAAGGGCGAGATCGTCATCCGCAAGGGATTCCGCAAGGCGATCGATTCCTACTCCGCCTTCTACGAGAACGATCACACGACGCCGACCGGCCTCGGCGGCTACCTCAAGGAACGCGGCATCGGCAAGGTGACACTGGTCGGGCTGGCGACGGATTTCTGCGTCGCCTTCTCCGCGCTCGATGCGAGGAAGCATGGGCTGGACGTGACGGTTCAGATGAACGCCTGCCGCGCCATCGACCTGGGCGGCTCGCTGGCGGCGATGACGGAGCGAATGAAGGAGGCGGGGGTTATCCTCGCCTGATCGGCGCCATCCCCCTCAGCCGGCCTCCGCTTCGCTCGGCCACCCTCTCCCCAAGGGGAGAGGAGATTTGCGACCTTCGCGGCTAATCTCCCTCCGGTTAAGGAAGACGTTGGTAAACCTCCTCTCCCCTCGGGGAGAGGGTGGCCGAGCGAAGCGGAGGCCGGGTGAGGGGGTGTCGCGCGGAAACGCTCAGCCAACCCCCACGTACCGCTTCACCATCTCCGGATCGGCCCGAAGCACCGCGACATCCACCGTCTCGCGATTACGTCCGTTCTCCAGGAACGCCACCCGATCGGCCACCGACAGCACGGCGTCGACGCGTTGCTCGACCAGGATGGTGGAAACGCCGCGGCGGCGCAGTTCCACCACGGTCTCGCGGATTTTCGCGATCATCGACGGCATCAGGCCTTCGGTCGGCTCGTCCAGAAGGAGCACATCCGGTTCGAGGCAGAGCGCACGCGCCATGGCGAGCATCTGCTGCTCGCCGCCCGACAGCGTGCCCGAGCGCTGCTTCAGCCGCTCGCGCAGCAGCGGGAAGAGGTCGAGCACGGCCTCGCGCGTCGCAGTCCCCCTGCCCCGCGTCATCAGGCCGATCTCGATGTTTTCGGCCACCGTCATCTCGGCGAACAGGCGCCGGCCCTGCGGCACATAGGCGACGCCGTGCTTGGGCACCTGCCAGGCCGGCAGGCCGGTGAGTTCGGTCTCGCCCAGCCGGATCGAGCCCGCGCGTGCCGGCACCAGCCCCATGATCGCCTTGAGCAGCGTCGTCTTGCCGGCCCCGTTGCGGCCGAGCAGGCAGAGCACCTCGGCCTTGCGCAGCGCCAGCGACACGCCGTGCAGCACCTGCACCTCGCCATAGGCGCAGTCGAGGCCCGCGATCGTAAGAACGTCATTCATCGTCCGGCGTCCCCAGATAGGCCGCCTGGACATGGGCGTTGGCGCGGATCTCCTCCGGCGTGCCTTCTGCCAGCACCTTGCCGAAGTTGAGCACGGTGATGCGGTCGGCGAGGCTCATCACCACGTCCATGTTGTGCTCGATCAGCATGACGGTCGCGTCGCGGGCGATCTCGCGCACCAGCGCGACGAAGCCCTCGATCTCGCCGTCCGACAGGCCCTGCGTCGGCTCGTCGAGGATGAGCAGCCTCGGCTTCAGCGACAGGCCCATCGCCACTTCCAGCAGGCGCTGGTGGCCGTAGGCGAGTTCGCCGGCCGGCTGATCGAGGCGGTCGGAGAGGCCGACGCGCTCCAGCGCCTCGAGCACGCCGCGCCGCAGCCGCGCAACACCGACAGAATGATGCTGGCTGCGCTGCACCGGCAGCGCGACATTGTCGAAGACGGTCAGGTTCGGAAAGATCGAGGTGATCTGGAAGGTGTAGGCGATGCCCTGTCTCACGCGACGATGCGCAGGCAAGGCGGTGATGTCCCGACCGTCGAAGAGAATCGAGCCGGAATCGGGCTCGATGCGGCCGCAGACCAGGCCGACCAGCGTCGACTTGCCGGCGCCATTCGGGCCGATGATCGCCCTCACCTCGCCGGGCATCACCGTCAGGTCGACGCCGTCGACGGCCTTCAGCCCGCCGAAGGAACGGTGCAAATCCTTGACGACGAGCAGCGGGTTCACGGCAGCCATTTGAGCCACCGTTCGCGGATCGAGCCGAACAGGCCCTTGGGGAAGAACAGGACGAGCAGGATCAGCGCGAGGCCGACGATGCCGATCTGGTTGAGCCGCGCGTCGGGAAACCAGGCGTTCAGCGCATCGTTCGACATCTCGGCGAGATAGAACATCACCAGCGTGCCGAAGAACGGCCCAAGCGTCGTCGCCGCCCCGCCGAGCAGCACCCACAGGAGCGGCAGGATCGAGTACTGGATAGAGGCGAAGGTGGAACCCATGTAGCCGAACAGCAGCACATAGGCCGCGCCTGCCGTCGCCGAAAGCGCGCCCGAGATGGTTACGGCGGCGAGCTTGTTCGTGAACGTGTCGAAGCCCAGCATCCGCGTGCGCTCCTCGTTCTCGCGGATCGCCACCAGCACGCGGCCGAAGCGAGAGCGGGCGACGAGCAGCGTGATTCCGAGCCCTATGGAAAACAGCGCCCAGGCGACGACGTAGCGCGTGTCGCGGCTTGTCATGTCGAGGAACATCGGCCCGATCTCGATGATGCGCTCATTGCGCGACAGCGTCAGCCCCTCGTCGCCGCGCGTCCACTCGCCGAGCCAGAGCGACATCAGATAGCCGACCTGCGCGAACATCAGCGTCACGATCATGAAGGCGACGCCGGTGGTCCTCAAGGCGAGCGCGCCGACGACGAGCGCCAGCACCACGCCGCAGCCGATGCCGATGGCGAAAGCTGGCAACGGGTGGACGCCGTAGTGGTAGATCGGCAGCCCTGCGCCGTAGAGGCCGGCGGCGAAGAACATCGAATGGCCAAGCGAGAGCAGCCCGGTGTAGCCGAACAGCACATTGTAGCCCATGGCGAAGAGGGCTAGCACCATGACACGGGCAAGCACGCCGCCGTGGTAATCGGGCAGCACATATTGCGCGGCGAACAGAAGCGCGATCAGGGCAAGGTGAAGCCCCCAGACTCGGGCGTCGTCGCGGGCGGACAAGTATCCGCTCATCTTGCCGCCGTCCCGAACAGGCCCTGCGGCCGGAAGACCAGCACCATCGCCACCAGCATCGTCGCCAGCATCTTGGCCAGCGTCGGCGAGAAGAAGACCGAGATGATGCCATCCGAGACGCCGATCAGCAGCGCCGCCACCACCGTGCCGCGCAGCGAGCCCAGCCCGCCGATGATGACGACAATGAAGGAGAGCAGCAGCGGATCGGTGCCCATCAGGTAATGCGCCTGCTGGATCGGCACGATGAGCACGGCCGCCACCGCCGCCAGCATCGCGCCGAGCGCGAAGACGCCGGCATAGACGCGGTCGACGGGGATGCCGAAGGCCTGCGCGGTCTCCCGGTCATATTGCGTCGCCCGCATGACGAGGCCGACCCGGGTGCGGGTGAGCACGAGCCAGGTCAGCGCGATGAGCACGACCGACGCGGCGATCACCGCCAGCTTGTAGCCGGAATAACCGAACCAGGGCAGAAGAACGCGGTAGTTGAACGGCGCCACGACCGGGTTGGCGTCGGGGCCGTAGAAGGTGAGCGCGGCCTGCTGGAGCACGTAGAGCAGGCCGATCGTGGCGACGATGGTCGCCTCCGGATTGTAATGGATGCGCCGCAGCACCAGCCGCTCGGCCGCAAACGCGATCGCGCCGACAACCAGCGGGGCGAGCACCAGCGCCAGGAGGAAGCCAAGCGCCGGATGCCCGCTCACCAGCGTCGAGAAATACCAGGCGAGCACCGCGCCCAGCATGAAGAACTCGCCATGGGCGACATTGACCACCCGCATGACGCCGAAGACCAGCGACAGGCCAAGCGCCATCAGCGCCAAGACCGCCGCCATGACCAGGCCTTCGAGCGAAGCGAGGAGAAGATGCGGTCCGAAGGCCATTCAGGAGGTCTCGTTGTCAGTCTCGGATTGGGGCGGCCACTGGCGGGAGGTGTGAACGATGCGGAGGATCGAAACCGCTCCTTCGGTCACCTCGTAGACGATCCTGTAGGTCGGAGGTACGAACGCTTCCCGCGTTCCAGGAACTTCGCCCATTCGCCCCATGAACGGCTGAGACTTGAGATAGCGCGCAGCCTTCTCAATCCGCTCACGAACGCGCTTCGCCGCAGATGGATTGTCGAACCAGATATACGTGACGATCTCGCCAAGGTCGCGCCTCGCCAAAGCCGTCCAGACGAGCTTCACTCGGCTGCCTCGCGACCCTTGCGCTCAAGGTTCGCGATCAGCCGATCCATGTGCGCCTCGACCTCTTCCTGCGTGTGGACCCGGCCCGCCTCGATATCCGCGCGCGCCTTGTCCACCTTGCGCTGGAGCCAAGCGACATATTCGCGATCCTGCTTGGCGTAGTCGCGCATGAACTCGCGCACAATCTGCGAGGCGGGGCGGTCGGCATGCTTCGCCGCCACCATAAACGCATCCCGCAGCTCGGGCTCCAGTTTCATCGTGAAGACGGCTTCCTTGGCCATGGCGAACCACTCCTCTTCGGGTAATGACAAGGTATATACCTCGTCATTACCCTGCAAGGGTCCGTGCCTCAGAGCGGCTGGGTCGTGTAGTCGCCTTCGGCTTCGTAGAGGCCGTCCTCGATCTTGGTCTTGTGCACGACCTTGAGCTTACCGCCCTCGACCTTCGAGATGTTCTGGATGCCGAAGCACTGATGGATCTTGCCATTGAAGGTCTTGGCGCCCTGCGGGTGCTCGGGCCCTTCCGGGAACTCGGTCAGCGCCTCGGTCGCCTCGACCAGCTTGGCGCGGTCCTGCGGCCCCTGATAGCCGGCCGCTTCCATCGCCTGCTTGATGACGTAGAGCGTCTCCCAGCAGCCGAACATGTGGGCGGCGGTCGAGACGTCCTTCGGGTCGCCGACGGCGGCACCGTTCTCGTCGATGCCGACGGCGGCGCGGTAGGCCTTCATCGCCTCGGTGTCGTCAGCCTGGGCGTAGCGCGGTGCGCCTTCCCAGAAGTGGCTGCCGTCGAGGAATTCGAGGCCGGGCGAGTTGATGTCGACGGCTTCGAGCGAATCGATGAAGCCGAACAGCTGCGGCCGGTTCGAGCCGTAGAACTCGCCGAGCTCCTTGACGAAGGTGAGCACGGCCGGGCCGATCATGACGTGATAGATCGCATCGGTGTCGGACGGGATCTGCGGGAAGTATTTGGTGAAGGAGGTTTCCGTCGGCGGGATCGCGATCTGCGCGACCACGTCGGCGCCCTGCGCCTTCAGCGCCGGCGACAGGTAGTCGCGGTGGTCGTGGCCGAAGGCGAAGTCGGGGAAGATCTGCGTGATCTTCTTGCCGTAGTTCGCCGCGATCCACGGCGCGGTCGACTGGATCTGGCTCTTCACGTCGGTGATGCCCGGCTGGAACACGTAGCGGTTCATCTTGGTCGAGGCGACATGGTGGCCTTCCGACACGACGTAGTAGGGGATCTTCAGCTCGCCCGCGGCCGGTGATGAGGCGATGACGACATGGCTGAACAAGGTGCCATAGACCACGTCGACCTTGTGCTGGTTGGCGAACTTCTCGACCACTTCCGGCCCGCGCTTGGCGTCGGTGCCGTCATCCTCGGTGATGATCTCGACCGGACGGCCGTTGATGCCGCCGGCGGCGTTGATCGCCTTGACGGCCGCCATGGTGGTCTTCTCGTACCAACGGCCGTAGGAGGCGCCGATGCCGGTACGGTGCGCCTGGAAACCTATCTTGATCGGCGCGGAGGACTGCGCCTGCGCATAGCGTACGTAGCCTGGGCCCAACGCAAGTCCCGCACTTGCGCCGATGCCCTTCAGCGCCGTGCGGCGATTGATGCTCTTCCGAAGGAATCCGATCTTTCCCTGCTCTTCGCTCATGTCTTTTTCCCCTTGCTTGTCGCATTCGCCCGCAAATGCATCCCGATCGATCGGCGAAGGACGAAACTCAAATGACGCAAGCCGGATCGCTGGTCACGCCAGCCGGCAAGCGACCTATCCGTAAGTCATGCTCCGGTCGGAGTCGACAGCAACCACAGGCCGAACACCGTATATGCGATCATGATGAGCGTCAGCGGAACCTGGCTCTTCACCGCAGCAGCCCTGTCCGCGTGCAGCCGCTCCGCCAGCATGTGCGCCAGCACGACGGCGAGCACATGGCCGGCGACGATCGCACCGGCCTGGAGATTCCACAAAACCCATGCCGCGCCCGGCCCCATGACGAGGCCGGCGGAGATGTAGTTGTCCGCGGTGCCCAACAGGTTCCAGCCGCGCGAGAACGGGTCGGAGATCGCGACCAGCGCATACTGGCCATTGACCAGCAGTGCGATCAGGTAGTGCGCGACATGGTAGGCGAGCGTGATCGGCGCGATGGACCAGACCAGCGTGCCGCCGGCGCGGGCAAGCGACACGGGTTGGCCCGACAGCCTCTCGCCTGCCCATACCGCGGCGAAGAAGGCCGCCGCGAGCAGGGCCGGCACCACGACGAGCCCCGCCGTGTTCTCGACCATCACGGCCGAGCGGCCGGGAAACTCCAGCGGATTGACGCCGATGGCGCCGAGCCAGGCGAAGGTGCGCATCAGCCCGTCGAACGAGACCGAGCCGAGCGCCAGGAGCAGGAACAGCACGCCGGAGACCGGCAGCCGCTCGGCATCGACGAGCTTCCCGCCTGGCAGGCAGAGCGCAAGCCTGCCGTCGCGCCGCTCCAGGACGGCCAGCTTCGACACGATGCGGAAGAACACCGAGAACGGCTCGCAGCGCTGGGTCCAGGCGGCATGGCCGAGCGCAAGCACGCCGGCAAGGTTGACGAGATAGTAGATCGACACCGCCCAGGCGAGGCGGGCCGGATCGTCGGGTGCGGGATAGACCAGCTCGAACCAGGCGAAGGCGGCGAACTGGGCGATCGCGGGCGCATATCCGAGGCGGTCGAGCCAGGCGGGCGCGGCATCCTTCTCCCTGCCCAGAAGCTGCGCTGGGCCACGCCAGGGATCGAGCCAGTCGAACAGGTTTCCGACCAGCCCCGTCAGCAGCGTCAGTCCGATCCAGAACAACGTCCAGACGACGAGTGGCAGCGGGTTGGACAATGGGTCACGGCTGCCGAGCCAGCCCGCTGCCACAAGAAGCGCAAGTGCGGCGAACGAGATCCAGCTCGTGATCGCACGCAGGTCCGGCAGGCGAGACGCAAGCACCAGCCGGAGCCGCGAGAGCCGTCCGAGCGCTCCGGCCGGGACCAGCCATAGCACGGCAAAACTGGCCGCCACGGCGAGGACGCCCCCGGCGATATAGTGCCCGGTCGGCAACAGCAGCACATAGCCGCGGTCGGAAGCGTGGGCGAAGGCGGCGGTTGGAAAGAGGAGAAGCGAGAGGACGGCTAACGAGAGTATCCAGGCCGACTGCGCAGGAGGCTGTTCGATCTCCCGGCCTCTCGCCCTGTCGCGCCCCCCTCTGGCCTGCCGGCCATCTCCCCCACGAGGGGGGAGATTGGCAGCTCCGGCGACGAGCGTAGTCTCCCTCCATGTGGGGGTGATGGCCGGCAGGCCAGAGGGGGGCGCGAAGGAATGCGGCATCGCGCACTCTAGTGCAGCTATCCCGTCCATGCGCAAGCGCCGCACAACCGCTTCACCCCGCTGGATTTTCCCCGTTGCAGCGCCTAGGAAGTTCCGCGGAGAGAGGGAAGAGTTCAGCATGGCCACCAAGACCGACATCGCGCGCCGGGTCTACAACCACACCTGGAAGCTCGACCCGATCGTCCGATCCCTGCTCGACACGGACTTCTACAAGCTCCTGATGCTGCAGATGATCTGGGGTGTCTATCCCAAGGTCGACGCCACCTTCCAGCTCATCAATCGCGCGACGCGGTTCAGGCTCGCCGAAGAAATCGACATCGAGGAACTGCGCGACCAGCTCGACCATGCCCGCACGTTGCGATTCAAGAAGAAGGAGATGATCTGGCTCGCCGGTAACTCCTTCTATGGCCGCAAGCAGATCTTCGCACCGGAATTTCTCGAGTGGCTGAAGGACTTCCAGCTTCCGGAATACGAGCTGACGAAGAAAGACGGCCAGTTCGAGCTTACCTTCCCTGGTCCGTGGATGTACACGTCGATGTGGGAAATCCCGGCGCTCGCCATTATCAACGAGCTGCGCTCGCGCGCCGCGATGCGCTCGCTCGGCCCCTTCTCGCTCGACGTTCTCTATGCACGCGCCAAGGCGAAGTTGTGGGACAAGGTGGAGCGGCTGAAGCAGCTGCCCGACCTGCGCATCTCCGACTTCGGCACCCGCCGCCGCCACTCCTTCCTGTGGCACCGCTGGTGCGTCGAGGCGCTGAAGGAGGGGCTCGGCAACGCCTTCACCGGCTCGTCCAACGTGCTGCTCGCCATGGACAACGACCTGGAAGCCGTCGGCACCAACGCCCACGAGCTGCCGATGGTGCTGGCAGCACTTGCCGACAGCGAGAAGGAGCTGAGGTGGGCGCCCTACCAGGTGCTGAAGGACTGGGAGAAGTATTACGGCGGCAACCTGCTGATCGTATTGCCCGACGCCTTCGGCACGGCGGCGTTCCTGCGCGACGCGCCGGACTGGGTCGCCGACTGGACCGGCTTCCGCCCCGACAGCGCACCGGCGATCGAAGGCGGCGAGCGCATCATCAAGTGGTGGGAGGAGAAGGGCCGCGACCCGCGCGACAAGCTGCTGATCTTCTCCGACGGGCTCGACGTCGACACGATCGTCTCCGCCTATCATCATTTCCGCGGCCGTGTGCGCATGGCGTTCGGCTGGGGCACCAACCTGACGAACGACTTCGAGGGCTGCGCGCCGCGCGAGATCGACAACCTCAACGCCATCTCGCTGGTCTGCAAGGTGGTCGAGGCCGATGGCCGGCCGGCGGTAAAACTCTCCGACAACCCGCTCAAGGCGACCGGCGAGAGGTCCGAGATCGAGCGCTATTTGCGCATCTTCGGCACGGAGGGACAGACGGAGATCGGGCTGAAGGTCTGAGTCTGATAATTATATCCGGGTAATATTGACATCTGCGAATTTTACCTGGATAGAAATACCACCTCGCAGGTGGTCACCATCTTCTTGCGCCCGCGAGCGTGAGACGAGGTCGTGTCATGCCATCTGTTCAGTCCAACGGAATTACCCTTTCCTATGAGAGCTTCGGCTCGCCGCAGGACGAGGCGGTGCTTCTCGTTGCCGGCCTCGGCACTCAGATGCTGCGGTGGACCGACGCGTTCTGCGCGGAGCTCGCAGCGAAGGGATTTCGCGTCATCCGGTTCGACAATCGCGATGCCGGCCGCTCGACGCATCTCTCAGGCGCGTCGGCGCCCGATTTCGCAGCACTTGCAGCGGCAGTCGCGGCGGGAACCGCACCGGACGTGCCCTACACGCTCGCCGACATGGCCGCCGACACGATCGGGCTCATGGATGCGCTGGAAATCGACAAGGCCCACATCGTCGGCCGCTCGATGGGCGGGATGATCGCGCAGCTCGTCGCGGCGACTTCTCCGGCGCGCGTGCTGTCGCTCACCGCCATCATGTCCAGCAGCGGCGCGCCAGGCCTGCCGCAGGCCGAGCCGGAGGTCATGGCGATGATGATGCGGCCAGGGCCGTCGCCCACGACAGACCGCGAAGGATATGTCGCGCATGCGCTCGCCTTCGCGCGGCGGATCGCCGGCCCCGGCTATCCGTTCGACGCCGACGCCCAGCGCGAGATTGTCCTCGGCGAGCTGGCGCATGGACTCGACCCCGCGGGCACCGGCCGCCAGGTCGCAGCCATCGCGGCGACGGGCAGCCTGCGTCCCCTTTTCGGCGCGATCCTCGCGCCCACGCTGGTCATCCACGGGGCTGACGATCCGCTGGTGCCGATAGCGGCAGGAGAAGACATTGCCACCCATGTCGCGGGGGCGCGCTTCCTGAAGATCGACGGCATGGGCCACGACCTCCCCGCGCCGCTTAACGCGCAGGTGATCGAGGCGATCGTCGACAATGCGGGGCGGGTGGCCGCTGCCGGGAGCTAAGGCGCGTCAGAGACGTTCCACCGCCATCGCAGTCGCTTCGCCGCCGCCGATGCAGAGCGAGGCGACGCCGCGCTTGACGTCGCGGGCCTCCATCTCGGCCAGCAGCGTGGCGAGGATGCGCGCGCCGGAGGCGCCGATCGGGTGGCCGAGCGCGCAGGCGCCGCCGTTGACGTTGACCTTGTCGTGCGGCAGGCCGAGTTCGCGCATCGCCGCCAGCGCGACCACGGCGAAGGCCTCGTTGATCTCGTAAAGATCGACGTCGCCGGTCGACCAGCCGGCCTTGTCGAGCACCTTGTTCATCGCGCCGATCGGCGCGGTGGAGAACCAGGCCGGTGCCTGGGCATGGCTCGCATGGCCGCGCACCACTGCCAGCGGCGCGATGCCGCGGCGGTCGGCCTCGGACATCCGCATCATGATGATCGCGGCGGCGCCGTCGGAGATCGAGGAGGAATTGGCGGCCGTCACCGTGCCGTCGGCGCGGAAGGCGGGCTTGAGCGTCGGGATCTTCTCGGGCCTGGCCTTGCCGGGCTGCTCGTCGTCGACGATGTCGCCGATCGGCGCCACCTCGGCGCGGAAGCGGCCCTCGGCGATGGCGCGGCGGGCGCGTTCCAGCGAGGCGAGCGCGAACTCGTCCTGCGCCTCGCGGGTGAACTGCAGCTCGCGCGCGGTGTCCTCTGCGAAGGTGCCCATCAGGCGGCCCTTGTCGTAGGCGTCCTCCAGCCCGTCGAGAAACATGTGGTCCATCACGCGGCCATGGCCGAGCCGCATGCCGGCGCGGGCCTTCTCCAAGAGGTAGGGCGCGTTGGTCATGCTCTCCATGCCGCCGGCGACGACGATGCCGGCGGAGCCCGCCGCGATCGAGTCGTAGCCGAGCATGGCGGCCTTCATGCCGGAGCCGCACATCTTGTTGACCGTCGTCGCGGGCACCGACTGCGGCAGGCCGGCGCCGAGCGCGGCCTGGCGGGCCGGCGCCTGGCCGAGGCCGGCCGGCAGCACGCAGCCCATGATCACCTCGTCGATCTCGTCCGGACCGAGCCCCGCCTGGGAGAGCGCCGCGGAAATGGCGACCTTGCCAAGTTCTGGCGACGTCTTGTCCTTCAGCGCCCCCTGAAAGCCGCCCATCGGCGTCCTGCGGGCTGCGACGATGACGATCGGGTCGTGATGCATGAGACAATCCTCCGGGAGCGGACACAAAGCGCGCGCCGGGCCCCGCGTCAAGACACTTCACCCCTTTCGAACCGGCAAACCGGTTGCCGCCCGCAGCGTCCGCCGACCGACCTATCCCGCGGCGCAGCGTCGAGACGCGGGACGAGTTCGTCCCTATTCGTGCCTGAGCGCCTCGATCGGATTGAGCCTGGCCGCCTGGCGCGCCGGGAAATAGCCGAACCCCATGCCGATCAGCGCCGAGAATACGAAGGCGAGCGCGATGATGCCCGGGCTGGTGACGAAGGGAATGCCGAGATAGACGCCGACGCCGAAGGCCAGGCCAAGCCCGAACAGGATGCCGACGATGCCGCCGAACAGGGCCAGCACGGTCGCCTCGACGAGGAACTGGGTCAGGACCTGGCTCTCGAGCGCGCCGATGGCAAGCCTGATGCCGATCTCGCGCGTGCGCTCGGTCACCGACACCAGCATGATGTTCATGATGCCGATGCCGCCGACGAGCAGGCTGACCGCGGCGACGGCGCCGAGCAGGCCGGTCAGGATGCTGGTGGTTCCGGCCATGGTGGCGGCGATCTGCGCCATGTCGTTGACCGAAAAGTCGTCCTCCTTGCCGGAGGCGATGCCGCGCCGCTCGCGCATCAGGCGCTCGATATCGCCCTGGACCTTGCTGGTGGCAACGCCGTTGCGCGCCGACACCAGGATCGTATCGACATCGCTGTTGCCCGCAATGCGGCGCTGGAAGGTCCGCAGCGGCATCAGGACGACATCGTCCTGGTCCGTGCCCATGCTGGAGTCGCCCTTCTCGCCGAGCAGGCCGATGACCTCGCACGAGACCTTGCCGACCCGGATGCTCCGGCCGAGCGGCGACGAGCTGCCGAACAGCTTGCCGCGCACGGTGTCGCCGATCATGCAGACGGCGGTGCCGCGCTCCTCCGCCGGCAGGAAGGAGCGGCCGGCCGAAATCGTCCAGTCGCCGACGACGAGATAATCGGCATTGGTGCCGGCGACCATGCTTTGCCGGCTCTCGCCGCCAAAGATGACGGTCGCCGACGTCTGCGCCATCGGCGCGACCGCGCGCAGGCCGGAAATCTGGTCGCGGATCGCGGCGACGTCCTTCGCGGTGAAGGATTTAGCCTGGGTACTGGCGCGCCCCGGCCCGAACTGGCCCGGCCGGAGGAATAGCATATTGCTGCCGAGTTTGCCGAGTTCCTCGGTCACCCGGGCGGTCGTGCCATTGCCGATCGTCACCATTGCGATGACCGCCGCGACGCCGATGACGATGCCGAGGATCGTCAGGAACGAACGCATCGGATTGCGCAGGATCGCCTGGGCGGCGAGTTTCAGCGTCTCATAGAACACCGGTCGGCTCCTGCACCCTGTCGGACTCGATCTTGCCGTCGACGAAGCGGATGACACGGCGCGCATAGGCGGCGATGTCGTCCTCGTGGGTGACCATGATCACGGTCAGCCCCTCCTCCGCGTTGAGGCGGGTAACGATGGCCATGATCTCGCGGCTGATCTTGGTGTCGAGATTGCCGGTCGGCTCGTCGGCGAGCAGGACCATCGGGCTGGTGACGATGGCGCGCGCGATCGCCACGCGCTGCTGCTGGCCGCCGGACATCTGGGCCGAGGTGTGGTTCGCCCGCTCGGCAAGGCCGACCTGGCCGAGAGCCTTCAGCGCGAGCTTGCGCCGGTCGACCTCGTTCATGCCGCGATAGATCAGCGGCAGCTCGACGTTCTCCACGGCGGTGGTGCGAGCGAGCAGGTTGAACCCTTGGAAGACGAAGCCAATCATGTGGCGGCGCAGCAAAGTCCGATCGTCACGATCGAGCCGGCTCGTCGCAACGCCCTGGAACAGGTATTCGCCCGATGTCGGCTCGTCGAGAAAGCCCATGACGTTCATGGCCGTGGATTTGCCTGAGCCCGACGGACCCATGATAGCGACGAACTCGCCACGCGGCACGGAAAGGTCGACGCCGTCGAGCGCACGCACCTCGGCCTCTCCGCTGCCATAGACCTTGGTCAAGGCGCGGAACTCGATCAGCGGTGGCGGGACCGGGGCGGCCATCTCAATTGGCCGCGGCAGCATCGAGGATGACGGCGTCGCCCTCGGCGAGGTCGCCGGACTTCACCTCCGTGTTCTGGCCGTCGGTGGCTCCGGTCACGACGGTCACCTCGACCGGCGCCTTGTCGCGCATGACCCACAGCGTGCGCGCGCCGCCCGGCAGGTCCGCCGTCGTCACCGCGCCCATGTGGGGAGGCCGGAACATGCTGAAGAGCCCGCCGCCGGAGCTTTCCTCCGCCGGCGGCGTGTAGCGCAACGCTGCGTTTGGCACCAGCAGGGCCGCGCGAACCGTGTTGACCACGATGTCCGCCGTGGCGGTCATGCCGGGCCGCAGGAGAAGCTCGGCATTGTCCACCGCGAGCAGGGCCTTGTAGGTCACCACATTGTTGATCGTCTCGGAGACAAAGCGAATCTCGGTGATTTCGGCCGGAAACGCCCGATCGGGATAGGCATCCACCGTGAACGTCCCGGACTGGCCGACGGCGACGTTGCCGATGTCGGCCTCGTCCACGTCGACCTGTACCTCCATTCGCTTCAGGTCGCCCGCGATCGAGAACAGCACCGGCGCGGACAGCGAGGCGGCGATCGTCGAGCCTTCGTTGACGTCGCGCGTCAACACGACGCCGTCGATCGGCGAGGTGATGAGCGTCTTGGAGAGATTGGTCTCGGCCAGCTTGAGATCGGCATCGGTGACGAGCACTTCCGCCTCGGCGGCCTTGAGCGCGGCGGCGGCGGCATCCATCGTGAGACGCGTGTCCTCGAGCGTCTGCGCCGACATGACGCCGCGGTTGAACAGCGCCGACTGGCGCTCGTAGGTGGCGATCGACGCGTCGGCCGTCGCCTTGGCCTTGGCAACGTTGGCGTTGGCGACAACCAGGTGGGCGCGCGCACTTGCGACGCCGGCCTGGAGCGTGTCGGCATCGAGCTCGGCCAGCACGTCGCCGCGATAGACGACGCTGTTGTAGTCGACGTTCACCTTGCGGACGATGCCGGATATGGCGCTCGACACATCGACCTGGGTGATCGGCTGCACGGTGCCGGTCGCCGTGACGATCACGGTGAGATCGCCCTTGGCGACCTTCTGCGTCGTATAGACATAGCCGCTGCCCTGCGCGAAATAGGCCCAGGCGAGATAGCCGGCAGCGACAAGCGCCGCGCCGATCAGCAGCCAGCGCCATGTCCCTTTCCCCAGGCGCGACGGCTTGGGCGCCGCATCGCCGAGGATGTCGCGCAGGGAAGGCGTCGGCGCGCCGTCATTGGCCACCTGCAAGGTGACCGATCCGTCGGAGGGGGTAACTTTGGCCACGCTTGCCTCGCTACGAAGAGTATGGCGTCGAGTGACAGTCTTTCGGCTGCCGGTCTTTGACGTGCGTCAATCACGCGCCGGATCCTGGCGCCGCGCCTGCGACGGGTGCGACACCAGAGCGGTCTTTTATGATTGACGGATGTAATAACATAACATAATTAGGTCGCCTCTCGTGGCGCATGCCGCAAGCGGAGAGACGATGACCGTTCCCTGCCTTACGTTCCGCGACCTGACGCTTGGCTACGACAGCCATCCGGCCGTGCATCACCTGAGCGGCACGATCGCGCGCGGCACGCTGACGGCGGTCGTGGGCGCCAATGGTTCCGGCAAGTCGACGCTTCTCAAGGGGATCGTCGGCATGCTGAGCCCGATGTCCGGCGAGTGCCAGCGCGATCCGTCGCTGCGCGTCGCCTATCTGCCGCAGCAGTCGGAGATCGACCGCGGCTTCCCGGCCCGCGTCATCGACCTCGTCTCTCTCGGCCTGTGGCCGAAGCGCGGGCTGCTGGGGCGCATCACCGGCGAGGACCGTGCGACGGTGGCCCGGGCGCTCTCGGCGGTTGGGCTCGAAGGCTTCGAGGCGCGGCCGATCGACACCTTGTCCGGCGGCCAGCTTCAACGCACCCTTTTCGCCCGCGTCCTCGTGCAGGACGCCGACCTCATCCTGCTCGACGAGCCGTTCAATGCGATCGACGCGCGCACCGTCGCCGACCTCGTCGCGCTGATCGGCCGCTGGCACGGCGAGAAGCGCACCATCATCGTGGTGAGCCACGACATGGACCTGGTGCGCGAGTATTTCCCGCAGACGCTGCTGCTTGCCCGCCAGCCGGTCGCCTGGGGTGCGACGGCGGAGGTGCTGAAGCCGGAGAACCTGCTCAAGGCGCGCCGCTTCACCGAAGCCTGGAGCGAGGATGCGCCCTGGTGCGAGCCGGAGCACGACCATGCTCACGACGGCCACGATCATTCGCATCATGGTCACGACCACCATCACGGCCCGAGGGCGGCATGAACGCGGCCTACGACTTCCTGGTTGGCCCCTTCGCCAGCTACGCCTTCATGCAGCGCGCGCTTCTTGGTTCGGTGCTTTTGTCTTTGTCGTCCTGCCCGGTCGGCGTGTTCCTGATGCTCAGACGCATGAGCCTGACGGGCGACGCGATGGCGCATGCGATTCTGCCCGGCGCGGCCGTCGGCTTCCTGCTCTATGGACTTGAGATCGTGCCGATGACGATCGGAGGGCTGATCGCCGGCATGATCGTGGCGCTGGGCGCGGGCGCGGTGTCGCGGCTGACCGTGCAGCGCGAAGACGCTTCGATGGCGGCCTTCTACCTGATCTCGCTCGCTGTCGGCGTGCTTTTGGTCTCGATGCGGGGCTCCTCGGTCGATCTGATGCACGTGCTGTTCGGCACGGTTCTGGCGCTGACCGACGACGCGCTGTGGCTGATCGCCTCGGTGTGCCTCGTCACCGCCGTGACGGTGACGGTGTTCTGGCGCGCGCTGGTGGCGGAGTGCCTGGACCCCCTCTTCCTGCGCTCCGTCAGCCGCCTTGGCACGCCGACGCACTTCATCTTCCTGGCGCTGGTGGTGCTCAACCTCGTCGGCGGCTTCCAGGCGCTCGGCACGCTGCTCGCGGTCGGCCTGATGATGCTGCCGGCAGCCGCCGCCCGTTTCTGGACCACACGCATCGGCCCGATGGTGGCGGTGGCGATCCTGATCGGCGTCGCCTCGTCGGTCGCCGGGCTGCTCCTTTCCTACCACGCCGAGTTGCCGTCCGGCCCGGCCATCATCCTGTCGGCCGGCGTGATTTACGCCGCGTCGATCCTTGCCGCCCCGCGCGGCGCCTTCAGGGGGCGCGTGCGCGTTCATCGTCACCGCACTGCATAGGAGACCAGACCATGAGAAAATACCTCGCCCCGATCCTTCTGGCTGCGACCGCGCTCACCGCCCTGCCCGCCGCCGCGCTGGCGGAGCCGCTGAAGGTGGTCGCCACCTTCTCGATCATCGGCGACATGGCGAAGCAGGTTGGAGGCGAGCGGATCGACCTGTCGGTCCTCGTCGGGCCGAACGGCGACGCGCATGTCTACGAGCCGAAGCCGCAGGACGCCGCACGCATCGGCGAGGCCGACGTCGTGCTCTCCAACGGCCTCAAGTTCGAAGGCTTCATCGACCGCCTGGTCGAGGCGAGCGGCACCAAGGCGCCGGTCGTTGAACTCACCAAGGGCGTGACGCCGATCCCGGCCACCGAGGACGAGCACGACCACGCGGAAGCGGGCCACGACGACGACCACAAGCACGCCGAAGGCGAGGACGGGCACGAGGGCGAGGAACACGCCGAGGCCGGGCACGAGGGCCACGACCACGGCGCCTTCGATCCGCATGCCTTCCAATCTATCCCCAACGCGATCATCTACGTCGCGAACATCGCCGACGCTCTCTGCGCGGCAGATGCAGCCGGCTGCGACAGCTACAAGGCGAACGCCTCCGCCTACACCGAGACGCTGAAGGCGCTCGACGCGGAAGTCAGGGCCGACGTGGCCGCGATCCCGGCCGAGAAGCGCACGATCATCACCTCGCACGACGCCTTCGGCTACTTCGCCAAGGAATACGGCATCACCTTCCTTGCGCCGGAAGGCGTCTCGACGGAGGCGGAAGCCTCCGCCGCCGACGTCGCCAAGCTGATCGACCAGGTGAGGGAGGACAAGGCGGCTGCGGTGTTCGTGGAGAACGTCACCAATCCGCGCCTGATCGAGCAGATCGCCAAGGAAACCGGCCTGAAGGTGGGCGGCGCACTCTATTCCGACGCGCTCTCCTCCGCTGACGGGCCGGCCACGACCTATGTCGACCTGATGCGCCACAACATCCGCACCATTGCCGGCGCCGTCACGGGAAGCTGAGGATCTTACAGGCTTTTTGCGCGTGCCCCTCTCCTTCTTGGGGAGGGGCAACGGGCAACTCCTTGTGCACCTGACCCGATAGCTTATCCCCTTTTCGGATAGACCGCCCATTTGCGGGGCCGGAAGGCGATCCGGCTCTTCGAGGCGGCAGGGTGGTCGAGCGGGATCTCGATCTCAACCCGCTCGGCGCGCCCGCCGATCTCCAGCTCGACGCGCCGCGTTCCCGCGACGCGACGACTGGCGGCCAGCGTGCCGGCGATGCAGCCGCCGCAGCCGTCGAGCAGGTCTATGTCGTGCGGGCGGAAATAGAGCGTCGCTTCGCCGTCGGGCATATCCTTCGCCGTCAGTCCCACCGTGCGGTCGTCCAGCCAGACTTCGCCGGCCTCGATGCGCACCGGCAGAGCGCTGGAATCGCCGATGAAGCCGTAGACGAAGGGCGAGTTCGGCCGGTCGTAGACGTCGTCGGCCGAACCGACCTGCTCGATCTTGCCCTGGCTCATCACCACCACGCGGTCGGCGAGTTCCAGCGCCTCCTCCTGGTCGTGCGTGACGAAGACGGTGGTGTGGCCGGTCGCGTCGTGGATCTCGCGCAGCCAGCGGCGCAGTTCGCGGCGCACCTGCGCATCCAGCGCGCCGAACGGCTCGTCGAGCAGAAGCACCTTCGGCTCGATGGCCAGAGCGCGCGCCAGCGCCACGCGCTGCCTCTGCCCGCCCGAGAGCTGGCTCGGATAGCGCTTCTCGAGACCCGACAATTGCACGAGGTCGAGCAGTTCGCTCGCGCGGCGGCGGATTTCCGACGGCGCCGGGCGTGCCGCACCCGGCCTGACCTTGAGGCCGAAGCCGATGTTGTCGGCCACCGTCATGTGGCGGAACAGAGCATAATGCTGGAACACGAAGCCGACATTGCGCTCCTGCACCGACTTGAACGAGGCGTCCTCGTCGCCGAAGAGGATGTTGCCCCCGGTCGGGAAGTCGAGCCCGGCGATGAGCCTGAGCAGCGTCGTCTTGCCCGAGCCGGACGGTCCGAGCAGTGCGATCAGCTCGCCCGAGCGGATGTCGAGGGACACGTCGTGCAGCGCCGGAAACCGGTCGAACTCCTTGCGGACGTTCCTGATTGAGAGTTCCATTGCCTCAATGCCCCCTTCCGGTTGCCGCGAGCTGGTCGCCATAACGCCATTCGAGCCACGATTTGACGACCAGCGTCACCAGCGCGAGACTCGCCAGAACGGCGGCCAGGCTGAAGGCTGACACCTGCGCCAGAGACCTGAATTCCTGATAGTAGAGTTCGATCTGCAGCGGCATGGTCACGGTCTCGCCCCTGAGCTTGCCGGAGATGACCGCGACGGCGCCGAACTCGCCCATGGCGCGCGCATTGCACAGCAGCACGCCATAGAGCAGCGCCCATTTCACATTGGGCAGCGTGACGCGCCAGAAGGTCTGCCAGCCAGATGCGCCCAGCGACAGTGCCGCCTCCTCGTCACCCGTCCCCTGGTCCTGCATCAGCGGGATCAGCTCGCGCGCGACGAACGGGAAGGTGACGAAGATGGTGGCCAGCACCACGCCGGGCACGGCGAAGATGATGCGCAGGTCGTAGTTCTGCAGGAACCACGCGCCGATGGGCGTGAACGGTCCCAGCAGCAGGATGTACAGCAGTCCCGCGACGACCGGCGAGACCGAAAACGGCAGGTCGATCAGCGAGATGAGCAGGGACCGGCCACGGAAGCGGTATTTCGCGATCGCCCAGGCGGCGGCGATACCGAACACGACGTTCATCGGCACCGCGACAGCGGCCACCAGCAGGGTCAACAGGATCGCGTCGATCGCATCCTGGTCGCCGAAGGTCGCGAGCGCCGTGCCGAGGCCGAGGCTCAGCGCCTGGATGAAGACGGTGACGAGAGGCAGGACGAGGAAGAAGCCGAGCACCACGATCACCGTGGCGATCAGCAGGAGCCTGACCCACGGCGCCTCGGTCACGGGCGAGTGCCCGTGCCGGCCGGCCGGCATGGGGGCGCGCGACGTCGCGACTGTCAAATCAGCCATTGCCGAACCTCCGGTAGCTCCAGGCCTGAAGGAAGTTGATCAGCAGAAGGATCACGAACGAGACGCTCAGCATGACGGCTGCGATGGCGGCCGCGGCCGAGTATTCGCGCTCCTCCAGCCGGAAGACGATAAGCAGCGGCAGGATTTCGGTCTGCCGCGGAATGTTGCCGGCGATGAAGATCACCGAGCCGTATTCGCCCACGGCACGCGCGAACGACAGCGCAAAGCCGGTCAGGATCGCTGGGATCAGCGGCGGCAGCACGACGCGCAGGATGGTGGTGCGCCTCGGCGCGCCAAGCGTCGCGGCGGCCTCCTCGACCTCGCGGCTCAGATCCTCCAGCACCGGCTGCACCGTGCGCACGACGAAAGGCAGGCCGATGAAGACCAGCGCGATCCAGATGCCCACCGGCGTGTAGGCGATCGAGATGTCGTAAGGGGCGAACAGGCGGCCGACCCAGCCCTGCGGCACGTAGAGCGCGGTGAGCGCGATGCCGGCCACCGCGGTCGGGAGTGCGAAGGGAAGATCGATGACGGCGTCGAGGATGCGACGGCCGAAGAACCGGTAGCGGACCAGCACCCAGGCGACCATCACGCCGATGACGACGTTGAACAGGGCCGCAAGCAGCGAGGCGCCGAAGCTCAGCTTCATGGCCGCCAGGTAGCGCGGGCCGGTGACGATGCGCTGGAAGGCGGGCCAGTCGAGCTCGAATGCCTTGACGTAGAGTCCGACGATCGGAATGAGAACGATCAGCAGCAGGTAGAGAATGGTGAACGAAAAAGTCAGGCGAAAGCCTGGTATGATGCTCGGCTCCCGAAAACGTAGCTGCGCCATTGGCCCGCCTTGATCCGTTACAAGCTTCAAGGGTGTGAGGGACGACCCCTCACACCCTGCGATAGTGATGCGATGACTGAAGATCAGTCCTTGGAATAGATCTTATCGAAAATTCCGCCGTCGCCGAAGTGCTCCGGCTGTGCCTTGGCCCACCCCCCGAACACATCGCCGATCTTCACCAGCTTCACTTCAGGAAAGGCCTTCAGGTCGGCCGGGTCGACATTTTCCGGATGGAGCGGGCGATAGAAATTCCTGGCGAAGATCTTCTGCGACTCGGGGCTGTAGAGTTCGTCCAGGAAGGCCTTGGCGATCTCGCGGGTACCCTTGGCGTCGACGTTCTTGTCGACGATCGCCACCTTCACCTCGGCGAGGATCGAGACCGACGGCACGACGATCTCGTATTCTCCCGCGCCGAATTCCTTGAGCGACAGCAGCGCCTCGTTCTCCCAGGCGATCAGCACGTCGCCGACCTTGTTCTGGACGAAGGTGTTGGTCGAGCCGCGGGCGCCGGTGTCGAGCACGGGCACGTTCTTGTAGATTCCGGCGACGAAGTCCTGCGCCTTCTGCTGATCGCCGCCCGAGCGCTCCAGTTCGTAGGCCCAGGCCGCGAGATAGTTCCAGCGGGCGCCTCCGGAGGTCTTCGGGTTCGGCGTGATGACCTTGACTCCCGGCTTGACCAGGTCGTCCCAGTCCTTGATGCCCTTCGGGTTACCTGCGCGAACCAGGAAGACGATCGTCGAGGTGTAGGGCGACGATTCGGCGGGGAATTCGCTCTGCCAGCCCGGCTCGATGAGGCCGGCCTTCTCGATACCAAGGATGTCGCCTTCGAGCGGGAAGGTCACGACATCGGCCGGCAGGCCTTCGACCACGGCCCGCACCTGCGCGCCGGAGCCGCCATGGCTGTTGGAGACCTCAACCGTGCGGCCGGTCTTCTCCTTCCAGACCTTGGCGAAATGCTCTGAATATTCGCGATAAAGCTCGCGGGTCGGATCGTAGGAAACGTTGTTCAGCGTGTCCTGGGCGAAGGCGAAACCCATCCCCCCGAACTGGACCGAGCCTGCGAGAAGGGCCGAGAGAAGCACTGACCTTCGGGTAAACAGCATGTCGACCTCCATCAAAGTGACGCGGTATACCCTATCGAATTAGTAGAAATTAAAAATAGGAGCTGGTCCTAAAAATTAGGCATCACATAGAATTATTTTTTGAATCTTTGCCGAAATCCGGATTCAGAAGTCATTTCCACGGTCAGCGCTTCTGCCCTCGGGGGCCGTTCTGAGAGTCCGAAAAGTATCGATAGCCCGCAGCTAGGAGCGTTCCGCGTCTGCGACATCGGCGCGCGCCACGTCGAGCAGCGCCCCGCTCGACGCCAGCGCATCGGCGATGTCTGCCGGCGGAAGCAGATTGGTGATCAGTGCGGACACGGCGTCGAAGGTGCAGATGCGCACCAGGCCGCGCCGGCCGAACTTGGAATGATCCGTGACAGCGAGCCGGCGGCTGCCGCGGGCGAGCACCGTGCGGGCGAATTCGGATTCCTCGAGATCGTAGTCCATCAGCCCCTCGGCATCGACGGCGCCGACCGAGATCACCGCGTGGTCGACCGAGAAGCGGCTGATGAACTCGATCGCCGAGACCCCGAACGCCGCGCCGGAATCGCTCCTCAGCTCGCCGCCGGCCATGTAGACCTTGTTGCCGTTCACGGTCGCGAGCGTACGGGCGATGTCGGACGAGTTGGTGACGACGGTGAGACGCCGGTGTCCGAGCAGTTCGCGGGCGAGGAAACTGGTCGTGGTGCCGGTGTCGAGCATGATCGACTCGCCGTCGGCGATGGTGGCCGCGACGTGGCGCGCGATCGCGCGTTTGGCGGCGGCGTTCTCCCGCATGCGCCGTTCGAACGGCGCCTCGCCGCCCAGCCCCGCGAGCCCGACCGCGCCGTGCATGCGCACCACCGACCCGTCGTCGCTGAGAGGCTTCACGTCCCGCCGCACCGTCTCCAGCGAGACCCCGAGCCGCGTGGCGAGGTCGGAGATCGAGACCGTGCCCTCCTCGCGCAGCATGCGCAGGATCTCGGCGTGGCGTTTCGACAGGACCATTGTGGACATGACAGACCCATCTGCCCGTTTTGGCGGCATTTCTGACCGCTCTTGCCCGCTTTATGGCAAATTGCGGTCATGAAGCCATAAAACACCACACGCATCGTTGACAAGCCGGCTGCCGCTGCGTGAGATTGCCAGACCGATACAAAGACCTCCTGCGGGGTTGTCCCGACCGGAGGCGGGGCGAACACTTGGACAGGAGTTTCGGACATGATTGCCACAGGTCACGGACTTAAATCGGCCTGCGCGGGATTGGCGCTTGCCGCCGCGCTCACCTTTGCCGGCCCTGCCGCTGCGCAGGAATCGACCGATCCGATCAAGCTCACGCTGCACGACTGGACCGGCCAGCTCATCACTACCGAGCTGATGGGCGAGGTGCTGAAGAAGGCCGGCTACAGCGTCGAATACGTCCAGGCCGACTATCTCGCGCAGTTCGCGGGGCTCGAGGCGGGCGACCTGCACGTGGCGATGGAGATGTGGGAGACCACCGGCCGCGACGCGATGGACGCCGCGACCGCCACCGGCAAGGTGGAGAACTTCGGCGCCACCGGCATGAAGGCCAAGGAGGAGTGGTGGTTCCCCGAATACATGAAGGAGAAGTGCCCCGGCCTGCCCAACTGGGAAGCGCTGAAGGACGAGAAGTGCGCCGAGGCATTCTCGACCGCGGAAACCGCGCCGAAGGGCCGCTATCTCGGCGGGCCCGTCACCTGGGGCGGCTTCGACGACGAGCGCGTCGCGGCCCTCGGTCTGCCCTTCGAGGTGATCCATGCCGGCACCGACGCAGCCCTCTTCGCCGAGCTGGAAAGTGCCTACCAGCGGCAGGCACCCATCCTGCTCTGGATCTACGCGCCGCACTGGGCGCCGGCGAAATACAAGGGCGAGTGGATCGAATTCCCCGAATACACCAAGGAATGCTACACCGACCCGAAATGGGGCTCGAACCCCGACGCGCTCTACGATTGCGGCAAGCCCTTCGGCGAGATCTGGAAGGTCGGCTGGGCCGGCGTGAAGGACAAGTGGCCGGGCGCCTACAAGGCGATCAAGGCCTTCACCATCGACAATGACGAGATGGGCAAGATGATCACAGCGGTCGACCTCGACGGCAAGAAGGTCGCAGATGTCGCCGCCGAATGGATCGCCGCCAACGAGGCGCGCTGGTCGGAGTGGATCAAGAAGTAGCAGCCTGCTTAGTCCTGGATAAGCCGTGATACTTCGCGCCCCCCTCTGTCCTGCCGGACATCTCCCCCACACGGGGGGAGATTGGCCGTCACATGCGATTTCGCCAACCTCCGCCGTTGAAAGCCGAACGCCTTCAGCGGAGCTGCCAATCTCCCCCGCGAGGGGGGAGATGTCCGGCAGGACAGAGGTGGGCGTGACAGAACGCGATCGTTGGAACTTGGCCGCAGCTTCCGTCGCATGACCGCCAAGCTCTCCTGCCGCCATGTCTGGAAGCTGTTCGGTGAGGGCGCGAGGTCGTTCCTCGCCGCCAATCCCTCGCCCGATGCCGACCTGCTCGCCGCCAGCGATCTCGTCGGCGCGGTACGCGACGTCAATCTCGACGTGGCGGAGGGCGAGATCTTCGTCATCATGGGCCTGTCCGGCTCGGGCAAGTCGACGCTGGTGCGCTGCCTCTCGCGGCTGATCGAGCCGAGCGCGGGCGAGATCCTGTTCAACGGCGAGAACCTGCTCGCCGCCGACGAGAAGCGGATGATCGAGATCCGCCGCCACCAGATGGGCATGGTGTTCCAGCACTTCGCGCTGCTGCCGCACCTGAGCGTGCTGGACAATGTCGCCTTCCCGCTGTCGATCCAGGGCATCGCGCGCGACAGGCGCGAGGCCCGCGCCCGCGAGATGATCGACCTCGTCGGCCTTACCGGCCGCGAGGCGTCCTTCCCGCGCCAGCTCTCGGGCGGCCAGCAGCAGCGTGTCGGCATCGCCCGCTCGCTCGCCGTGGAGCCGGAGCTATGGTTCCTCGACGAGCCCTTCTCGGCGCTCGATCCGTTGATCCGCCGCGAGATGCAGGACGAGTTTCTGCGGCTGCAATCGAAGCTCAAGAAGACGATCGTCTTCATCACCCACGATTTCGACGAGGCGATCCGGCTCGCCGACCGCATCGCCATCATGAAGGACGGCGAGATCGTCCAGACCGGCACGCCTGAGGACCTCGTGCTCAACCCCGCCACGGACTATGTGCGCGAATTCACCCGCGACGTGGCCAAGGCCAAGGTCGTCTCGGTGGGCTCGCTGATGAAGCCAGGCGCCGCCGAAGGCCGCCCACGCGTCCCGGCCGGCACGCGCATCGCAGAGGCGGCGCGGCTGTTCCTTGACGATGAGACGCTGGAAGTCGTCGACGACGCGGGCGCCGCGATCGGCCGGCTCGAACGGCGCGATGTCGCCGACCTTATGATGAGGGGGTGACAGGTGTTCGGTCGGCGCCACACCCCCACCCCTGACCCCTCCCCGCAAGGGGGAGGGGAAGTTGCCGCGCGCCTGTCCCCCTCCCCCTTGCGGGGAGGGGAGGGGTGGGGGTAACCCCAGATGACGACGCACGGCTTCGACACCCAGACCATCATCGCCCCCCGCATGGCCGCGGGCAGCGTCTCCCTGCCCTGGCTCATCGCGCTCGCGGTCTTCGCCGTCCTCTGGCTGGCGCCTGTGCCGGCGTGGATCGACGTCTATCCCAAGGCCTGGGAGATTCCGGCTGCGCGGTGGATTTCGGCGGCGATTAAGTGGCTGGTCAACGACGCCAGCTTCGGCCTGTTCACCTTCACCGACCTCACCCGCTTCCTTGCCTCCCTGATCGAGGCGCCGTACCGGCTCGCACTCAGCCTGCTTGCCACCGGCTTCCTGTCCGGCCAGGGGTCGAGCGCGGTGCAGGTTGCGCCGCCGCTGTCGTGGATCGCTGTGATCGGCATCGTCGCGTTGATGGGCCACGCGGCCGGCGGGCGGCCGCTCGCCGTGCTGGTCGCCGCCTGCTTCAGCTTCATCCTCGTCTTCGGCCAGTGGCAAAGCGCCATGGCGACGCTCGCCTCGGTGCTGGTCGCCGTGCCGATCGGCGTCGCCGGCGGGCTGCTGCTCGGCATCGCCGCCTACCGCCATCCACGCTTCGAGCGGGCGCTGACGCCTGTGCTCGACATGATGCAGACCATTCCCGCCTTCGCCTATCTGGTCCCGATCCTGTTCCTGTTCGGGTTCGGACCCACCGCCGCGATCGTGGCGACCGTCATCTACGCCCTGCCGCCGATGGCGCGCATCACGGCGCTGTCGCTGCGCCAGGTGGCGCCCGAGGTCCGTGACCTCGGCCGCATGGTCGGCGCGACGCGTCGCCAGATGACCTGGCGCGTGCTCGTGCCCTCGGCGCGCGACAGCCTGATGGTCGGCGTCAACCAGGTGATCATGCTGTCGCTCAACATGGTCATCATCGCCTCGATGATCGGCGCCGGCGGCCTCGGCTTCGACGTGCTCGCCGCGCTTCGCCGGCTCGACATCGGCGCGGGGCTCGTCGCTGGCCTCGCCATCGTGGCGCTCGCCGTCGCGCTCGACCGGCTGAGCCAGGCCTTCGCACAGCGCGACTTCGCCGCCCCGCGGCCGGATGCGTCGCTGCCCGCCCGCTATCCGCATGTCAGCGCCGCGCTCGTGCTGGTCGCCGCGACCTATGCGCTCGGTATGGTCCTGCCCTTCGTCCGCCAATGGCCGGAGGCCTGGGAGATCTCCACCGGCGCGCTCCTCTCCGAGGTCGTGAAGTGGATCAACGTCAACTTCTTCGACACGTTCGAGGCGGTGAAGAACGCGGTGCTGCTCAACGTGCTCGTCCCCTTCAAGCGCTTCCTCTCCGATCTGCCCTGGCTTGGCGTGACGGGGCTTCTCGCCGTCGCCGGCTATCTGCTCGGCGGCGTTCGCCTGATGGCGACGGTGGCGGTCCTCGCCTTCCTGATCGCCGCGACCGGACAGTGGGAGAAGGCCGCGATCACCGTCTATCTCTGCGGCGTCTCAGTGCTGTTCGCCGCGCTCATCGGCATACCGGTCGGCATCTTATGCGCCGAGAACGAGCGCCTGTGGCGCGTCGTGTCGCTGGTCATCGATACGCTGCAGACATTGCCCTCCTTCGTCTACCTGATGCCGGTCGTGATGCTGTTTCGGGTCGGCGACTTTTCGGCCATGCTCGCGGTCGTCGCCTATGCGATCGTGCCGGCGATCCGCTACACGGTGCTCGGCCTGAGGCGGGTCGATTCGCGCGTGGTCGAGGCCGGCCGGGCGATGGGTGCGACGCGTGGCCAGATCCTGACGCGGATCCGGCTGAAGCTGGCGCTGCCCGAGATCATGCTCGGCATCAACCAGACGATCATGTTCGCGCTGTCGATGCTGGTCATCACCGCGCTGGTCGGCACGCGCGACCTCGGCCAGGAGGTCTATATCGCGCTGACCAAGGCCGACACCGGCCGCGGGCTCGTCGCGGGCCTCGCGGTCGCGGCGATCGCGATCATCGCCGACCGGCTGATCTCGGCCGGCGCGGCCAGAACAAGAGCGAGGCTCGGCCTCGCCGGTATGGGAGGAAGTGCATCTTGATGGAAATGAACGCCCGCATCTGGGTGCTGCCGATCTGGTCCGGTCCCGTCGACCCGAAGCCGCTGAAGGGCGGGCTGTCGAACAAGAGCTACACTGTCGAGGATGCGGGCCGCAAATATGTCGTGCGCTTCGGCCAGGACTATCCGTTCCACCACGTCCACCGCACCCGCGAGATCATGACCGCGCGCGCCGCGCATGCCAGCGGTTTCGCGCCGGAAGTGGTCTATACCGGTCCCGGCGTCATGGTCTCGCGCTTCATCGACGGCAAGACCTACACGCCGGCCGACGTGACGGAGAACATCGGCCGCGTCGCGGACATCGTGCGGCGCTTCCACATGGAGATGCCGCGCCAGATCAGCGGCGCCGGCTTCGCCTTCCTCGTCTTCCACGTCATCCGCGACTACGCCCGCACGCTGCGAGAGGGCGGGAGCCGGATGAGCGATCGGCTGCCGGCCTTCCTCCAGCTCGCCGCCGACCTGGAGAAGACGCAGCCGCCGCTGCCGATCATCTTCGGCCACAACGACTTCCTGCCCGCCAACATCCTCGACGATGGCGAGCGGCTGTGGCTGATCGACTTCGAATATGCCGGCTTCACCACCGCCATGTTCGACCTCGCCGGCCTCGCCTCAAATGCCGGCTTCGACGAGGAACAGTCTGAAGAACTGCTGGCGCGCTATTTCGGCGAGAAAGCCTCGCCCGAGATCGTGCGCGCGCACGCCGCCATGCAGTGCGCCTCTCTGCTGCGCGAATCCATGTGGTCGATGGTGTCGGAGCTGCATCTCGACGCGCCGGGCGTCGACTATGAGGCCTACACCGCGGAAAACCTCGAGCGGCTCGAAGCCGCGCTCGACCGTTACCAGTCCCGTTTCGGAAGCCTCAAGCCATGACGCTGCCTTCGCACGCCCAGATCGTCGTCATCGGCGGCGGCATCATCGGCTGTTCCACCGCTTATCACCTTGCCCGCGACCACAAGGCCGACGTGGTGCTCTTGGAGATGGGGCAGATCACCTCCGGCTCGACCTGGCATGCGGCAGGCCTGGTCGGCCAGCTGCGCTCTTCGGCCTCGATCACGCGGGTGCTGAAATATTCGGTCGAACTCTACAAGGGGCTGGAGGCCGAGACCGGGCTCGCCACCGGCTGGAAAATGACCGGCTGCCTGCGCCTTGCCACCAATCAGGACCGCTGGACCGAGTTCCGCCGCACCGCCACCACTGCCAAGAGCTTCGGCATGGAGATGCACCTGCTCTCGCCCGAAGAGACCAGGGCGATGTTCCCGCTGATGGACGTCTCCGACCTCGTCGGCGCGTCCTGGCTGCCGACCGACGGGCAGGCGAGCCCGTCGGACATCACGCAGTCGCTCGCCAAGGGCGCACGCATGCACGGCGCGAAATTGTTCGAGAACGTGCGCGTCACCGGCTTCGAGATGCAGGGCCGCCGCATCGTCGCGGTGAAGACCGACCAGGGCGACATCGCTTGCGACAAGGTCGTCAACTGCGCCGGCCAGTGGGCACGGCAGGTCGGCGCGCTTGCCGGCATCGACGTGCCGCTGCAGCCGGTGAAGCATCAGTATGTCATCACCGAGAAGATACCGGGCCTTTCGACCGACGCGCCGACGATCCGCGACCCCGACCGGCGCACCTATTTCAAGGAGGAGGTCGGTGGGCTCGTCTTCGGCGGCTATGAGCCGAACCCGCAGCCGTGGACGACCGGAGACGTGCCCAACGACTGGCAGTTCCGCCTGTTCGACGACGACTACGATCATTTCGAGCAGCACATGACCCAGGCGATCGAACGCATCCCGGCGCTCGCCGAGGTCGGCGTGAAGCAGATGATCAACGGGCCGGAGAGCTTTACGCCCGACGGCAACTTCATCCTCGGTGCTGCGCCCGAATGCGCCAACATGTTCGTCGGCGCCGGCTTCAATGCCTTCGGCATCGCCTCGGGCGGCGGCGCGGGCTGGGTGCTGGCGCAATGGACGGTCGACGGCGAAGCGCCGCTCGACCTGTGGGTGGTCGACATCCGCCGCTTCTCGAAGCTTCACCGCGACCGCGACTGGGTGCGCGACGGCACGCTCGAAGCCTACGGCAAGCACTACACCATCGCCTATCCGCACGAGGAATATCAGAGCGGGCGGCCTTACATCGTCTCGCCGCTCTACGAGCGTCTCAAGGCTTATCGCGCCGTCTTCGGCTCCAAGCTCGGCTGGGAGCGGCCAAACTGGTTCGCTCCCTCGGTGGTCGCGGCCGAGGATGTATATTCGATGGGCCGGCAGAACTGGTTCGGCCCGGTCGGCGACGAACACCGGCTGGTGCGCGAGAAGGTCGGTATCTTCGACCAGTCTTCCTTCGCCAAATACGAGCTTGCCGGAGCGGACGCGCAGAAGGCGCTCGACTGGATCTGCGCCAACGACGTGTCGAAACCCGTCGGCCGGCTCACCTACACGCAGCTTCTCAACTCACGCGGCGGCATCGAAGCCGACCTCACGGTGGCGCGTCTCGCCGAGGACCGCTTCTACATCGTCACCGGCACCGGCTTCCGCACCCACGACCTCGCCTGGATCGAGGACCACATCGGCGCAGGCCTCGACGCGCGGCTGACCGACGTGACCGAACAGTTCGGCACGCTGTCGCTGATGGGGCCGCGCGCGCGAGACGTGCTGTCCGCCGTCACTGACGCCGATGTCTCCAACGAGGCCTTTCCCTTCGGCCATGTCCGCGAGATCGACATCGCGGGTACGACCGTGCGCGCGCTGCGCGTCACCTATGTCGGCGAGCTGGGCTGGGAGCTGCACGTTCCGATCGAGGTGACGGGGGTGGTCTTCGACGCGCTCATGAAGGCGGGAGAGGGCCACGGCATCCGCCCCGTCGGCTACCGCGCGCTGGAATCGCTGCGGCTGGAAAAGGGCTACCGCGCCTGGGGCTCGGACATCACACCGAATGACACGCCGTTCGAGGCAGGCCTCGGCTGGGCGGTGAAGCTGCGCAAGAACACCGACTTCTCCGGCCGCCGCGCACTGGAGGCCGTCGCCGGCCAGCCGCTGAAGAAACGCCTCGCCTGCTTTACCGTCGACGACCCCAAAATCGTCCTCCTCGGTCGCGAAACGATCCTGCGCGATGGCCAGCCGGTCGGCTACCTCACCTCCGGCGGCTACGGCTACACGGTGGAGAAAAACATCGGCTACGGCTACGTCCGCAACGCCGAGGGCGTGAGCGACGAGTTCCTCGCCGGGGGAACATATGAACTGGTCGTGGCGATGGACACCGTGCCGGCAAAATTGCACATGGAGCCGCTCTATGATCCGAAGGCGGAGCGGGTGAAGAACTGAGAAAGAGCTGTCGGAGCCGGGCCGTTATCGCCTCAACACCACCGCCCGGCTCGGCACGGTGCCCGTCTCGCCGGGCATGGAGACATACGGCTCCGTCTCCTCGATGCACTTCACAAGCCCCTGTCGCTCGAGCTCGGCAATCCGGGCGGCGAAGCCGCCCTCCCACAGCGTGTTCTTCACCGTCAGCACGATCGTTCCGCCCGGCCGGCAGATGCGAATCAGTTCGTCCAGCCCCTCCGCGCCGACATGACCGGTGGTGAAGACGCCGGCTGAAACGATGCCGGCGAAATGGCCGTCAGCGAAGGGAAGCGGGCCGCCGAGCGCCAGATTGTGCAGCTGCGCATAGGCGCCCTTCGCCTTCGCCCGTTCGAGCATGCCCGTCGAGAGGTCGAGGCCTTCGACCTGCGGATAGCCGACGATGCCCAGCCATTCGCCGACCAGACCGGTGCCGCAGCCGGCATCGAGCACCGGCGTCGCCCCACGCGGCAGGTAGCGCGCGAGAAGCGCGAGCGCGATCGAGGGGTGCCGATAACCGGCCGCCGCCATCTCCGCGTCATATGTATCGGCCCAGCGGTCGTAGAGGGCCGCCACCTCTTCCGGCGCCTTCGCGCCATAGACCTGACCGAGCGCGCCCTCGTGATGTCTGTTCGTCATGGTATCGTCATGCCTTTGTATGCTGTCTTATTCCACAGGCGAGAGGAGGGACTCTTCTAGTTCTCGTTTAGGCCGCAACCGATCCTCCTGCAAAGACTGCCCTCTTGCGGAATGACCGCTCTTCTTGCCCGGCAACATGGTCGCAAATTTATACGTTGTTCAGGTCTCGACTTCTTGCCTTTTCCGAGCGAATATCTTCCCTAGGGGAATGCCTAATCGGCTCGACCTACGGCTGAGCCACTCATCACATGGAGACTAGCAAATGTCGTTCGCCTGCAAGTTCGTTCTTGCTTCAATCGCCTTTGCAACTGCGCTTGGCGTTGCCGGGCAGGCCCACGCCGTGCGGCTCTTCAAGGGTGTCGCCGTGATTACGGCCCGCTCCAATACCCCAGCTTGTGTTCTGCAATACGACATTTCGGAGAGCTTCGTCATCCTGTACGACGCTAACCTTGGCGCGGAACCCTACCCGGAACGACTCTCCATTGTCAGCAGCAACGGATCCCTGCTTCTGACCAGCACCGACGCGACAAAGACACTTCGTGGCGGAGGTACAGTAAGTATTGTGGGAAATATACTGGCTAAGCCTATCGCCGTTCCGACCACGAACGCCGTCTTCGGTATCTCCGCCGTTGCCCAGACCACATCGGTCGTAACCATGTCCGGCACAGTTCACAACGCAGGCATTCCCGGCTGCAGTGTGACCATGCGCGGAGCTCTCACTTTGTTGCCGCCCGGCGGATACTGAGCTCCAGAAGACTGGAACTCAGATCTCAATCGGTCTTCTCCCTACTAAGGAGAGACGCTGCTGTCTAAGCTGTCTGCAAAGCCAGCTCAGGACTCATTATGACCGAAGACCTCGCCGACATTCGCGCCACCATCGCCTCCATTCCCGCCCTCGCCGGCTACACGGGCCCTCTTGAGCGCATGGGCGGTCTCACCAACCGGGTCTATCGAGCCGGCGAGTTCTGTCTGCGCATTCCGGGCAAGGGCACGGAGGAATATGTCAGCCGCGCCAACGAGGCGGTGGCCGCGCGCGAGGCGGCGCGGGCCGGCGTGTCGCCACAGGTGCTGTATGTCGACGACGCCACCGGCGTGATGGTGACGCGCTTCCTTGCGGACGCCGTGACGATGTCGCCGGAAGAGTTCCGCGCGCGTTCCGGCAGCCCCGCCCGCGCCGGCGAAGCCTTCCGCAGGCTTCACACCTCCGGCGCGGTGTTCCCGTTCCGCTTCGAACTGTTCGCGATGATCGACGACTACCTGAAGGTCCTCTCGACCAAGGACGTCGCCCTGCCCGCCGGTTATCACGATGTGGTGCGCGAGGCGGACGAGACGGTGCGGGCCGCACTCGCGGCGCATCCGCTGCCGATCGTCGCCTGCCACTGCGATCCGCTCTGCGAGAACTTCCTCGACACCGGCGAACGGATGTGGATCGTTGACTGGGAATATTCGGGCATGAACGACCCGATGTGGGATCTCGGCGACCTCTCCGTCGAAGGCGGTTTCGACGCGGCACAGGACGACGAGATGCTGCGCGCCTATTGCAGCGGCGAACCGTCGGCCAACGACCGCGGCCGCGTCGTCATCTACAAGGCGATGTGCGACCTGCTCTGGACGCTATGGGGTCTGATCCAGCTCGCCAACGGCAATCCCGCCGACGACTTCCGTGCCTATGCCGATAACCGCTTCGCCCGCTGCAGGGCGCTGATGGAGACGCCGGAGTTCGCCCGCCACGTCGCCGCGGTCAGGGGCTGACCGGCCAAGCGGGTTGACCTTCGCGCGCCGAGGCTGTTGATGCGGCGGCAACGAGGTGAACGAAGGCCGCGATGACGCTGCGACTGATCTTCATGGGCACGCCGGATTTCTCGGTGCCGACGCTGCGCGCGCTGCATGCGGCGGGGCACGAGATCGCGGCCGTCTATTCGCAGCCGCCCCGCCCCGCCGGCCGGCGCGGGCTGGAACTGACCCCCTCGCCCGTCCACCGCGCGGCGGAGGAGCTGGGCATCGAGGTCCGCACTCCCATCTCGCTGAAGGGCGAGGCCGAACAGCAGGCGTTTGCCGCGCTCGGCGCCGATGCCGCGATCGTCGTCGCCTACGGCTTGCTCCTGCCGAAACCGATCCTGGAGGGTACCCGGCTCGGATGTTTCAACGGCCATGCCTCGCTTCTGCCGCGCTGGCGCGGGGCCGCGCCCATCCAGCGCGCGATCATGGCAGGCGACGCCGAAACAGGCATGATGGTCATGAAGATGGACGTCGGTCTCGATACCGGCCCTGTCGCCCTGACTGTCCATGTCGCGATCGATCCCGACATGACCGGCGGCGAGCTGCACGACCGCCTGAGCGAGGCAGGCGCGGCGCTGATGGTCGAGGCGATGGAAAAGCTCGAACGCGGCGCGCTTTCGCTCACACCGCAGCCGGCCGAAGGCGTCACCTACGCGAAGAAGATCGACAAGTCGGAAGCCCGCATCGACTGGGCACGGCCGGCGCGCGAGGTGCACGACACGATCCGGGCGCTGTCGCCCGTTCCCGGCGCATGGTGCGAGGTTTCCGTCAACAGCAAGGCGGAACGGCTGAAGGTGCTGCGCACGACGCGGTCGGACGGTTCGGGACAACCTGGCGAAGTGCTGGACGACGACCTCGCCATTGCCTGCGGCAACAGCGCGGTGCGCCTTGTCGAGGTACAGCGCGCCGGCGGCAAGCCGATGACGGCGCGGGACTTTCTGCGCGGCGTCCGCCTCGGCAAAGGAGATCGCCTGTCATGATCCAAGGCCTCGTCATCCGCCCGGCGGAGCTTATCGACCGCGCCGGCATCCGCGAGGTCGAGTTGCAGGCCTTCGGCCAGCCGTCGGAGGCGGATCTGGTCGAAGCGCTCGTCGCGGCCGGCGACTCGGTTCTGGAACTCGTCGCGACACAGGAGGGTGAGATCGTCGGGCATGTCCTGTTCACTCGCCTTTTCGTGGAGGATGGCAACCGCCGTTTTCCGGCGATGGCGCTGGCGCCGCTCGCCGTCAGGCCGAAGCGACAGGACACGGGCGTCGGCACGGCGCTCGTTGAGGCTGCACATGCGCTGCTGAACGATGCCGGCGAAACGCTTTCGGTCGTGCTTGGCGATCCCGCCTATTACGGCCGCTTCGGCTATGCGCATGAGCGCGCCGCCGGCTTTTCCAGCGACTATCAGTGCGAGGCCCTGCAGGCGCTTGCCTGGGGCGAGGCTCCGACGACCGGCCGGCTCGTCTACGCCCCTGCCTTTTCGGATCTCTGAGATGCCGCGCTACCGGCTCGACATCGAATATGACGGCAGCGCCTTCGCCGGCTGGCAGCGGCAGGCCGGCCAGCGCTCGGTGCAGGAGGCGATCGAAGACGCGATCAAGGCGTTTTCGGGCGACGAGGTCTCGATCCGCGGCGCCGGGCGCACGGATGCCGGCGTTCACGCCTCCGGCCAGGTGGCGCATGTCGACCTTGCCAGGGACTGGCCGGCGGACCGGGTCCGCGACGCACTCAACGCGCATCTCGGCCTCGCCAACGACGCGGTCGCGATCCTCGCCGCGCGCAAAGTCGCAGACGAGTTCGACGCCCGCTTCTCGGCGACGGCTCGCCACTATCTCTACCGCATCGTCAACCGCCGGGCGCGGCTGGCGCTGGAGGCAAAGCGTGCCTGGTGGGTGCCGAAACGGCTCGACGCGGCGGCCATGCACGAGGCCGCGCAGCACCTCGTCGGCCGGCACGACTTCACCACCTTCCGCTCGGCGCACTGCCAGGCGAACAGCCCGCTGCGCACGCTCGACCGGCTGGACGTCACGCGCGACGGCGACACGATCGAAATCCGTGCCTCGGCACGGTCCTTCCTGCATAACCAGGTCCGCTCGATGACCGGCACGCTCAAGCGCGTCGGCGAGGGCGGCTGGACGCCGCTGGACGTGAAGGAGGCGCTGGAGGCGGCGGACCGTTCGCGCTGCGGGCCGGTCGCGCCGCCCGACGGGCTCTATCTCGTCAAGGTCGACTACCCGGCCGAGAGCTGAGCCCCGTCGAGGCCGAACAGCCTCTGGAGGAAGAAGATCAGGAACAGTCCGGCGAAGACGACGCCGAAGAAGACCGCGCTCGCGACCGCGGCTCCCTTGGCCAGGACGGCATTCGTCAGCCGCCAGGTCAGCACCAGCGCCGCGATGAAGACGATCAGCGAGACGGTGTCGTTGAACTCGCTGGCAGCCGGGCTGAATAGGTTCAGCAGCGTCGCCGGCAGCATCAGCCAGGCCAGCAGCGCCGAGGCCCAGTTGCTCGCCACGACGAAATGCGGATAGCGGTCGAGGATACCGACCGGCCGTGCGATCAGGCCGAGGCACAACAGCGGCAGCACCCAGGCAGTGACGTCGATGACGGCCAGCCGCAGCAGGATCGACAGGCGGCTTCCCAACCCATAGCCGGCAAGGTCGAGCGCCAGCGCCGCCCAGCCCACCCCAAGAGCGGGAACCGCCACGACGATCGCATAGAACGAGTTCCAGAACCCGTCGGCCGATACGTCGAGGGCGCGCACGCCGTCGGGCTTGCCCATCATCAGCCGCCAGGCGCCGGCGAAATAGGTCTGTATCTCTTCGCCGCTCGGCATGTCAGGCAAACCAGTCCGCAAGGAAGCGCTCGTAGATGCGCGTCAGCATTTCGAGATCGTCGAGCGGCACGCGCTCGTCCACCATGTGCATCGTCTTGCCGACGAGGCCGAACTCCACCACCGGACAATAGTCCTTGATGAAGCGCGCGTCGGAGGTGCCGCCCGAGGTGGAGAGCGCGGGATATCGCCCCGTCACCGCCTCGACCGAGCCGCTCAGGGTGCGGATGAGCTTGTCGTTGCTGGTCAGGAACACCGGGCTCGCCCGGCCGCGCCAGACCAGCTCGTAGTCCACCGGCTCCGTCTTGCCTGGTCGAAGCTTCGATTTGCGCGCGGCGCGGTCGAGACGGTTGTGGACCTCGGCCTGTATGGTCTCGGCGGTCCAGCTGTCGTTGAAGCGGATGTTGAACGAGGCCGTCGCCTTGCCGGGGATGACGTTCGTCGCCGGATTGCCGATGTCGATCGTCGTCACTTCGAGATTGGTCGGCTGGAAATCGGCCGTCCCCTTGTCGAAGACGGGATGGAGCAGCGCCTCGACCAGCGAGACGAGGCCGCGCACCGGATTGTCGGCGAGGTGCGGATAGGCGACGTGACCCTGCACGCCGCGCACGACGATCGTGCCGGAGATCGAGCCGCGCCGGCCGATCTTGATCGCGTCGCCGAGCCGCTCTGGGTTGGTCGGCTCGCCGACGATGGATGCATCCCAGGTTTCGCCCTTGGCCGCCGCCCATTCGAGCAGCTTCGACGTACCGTTGATCGACGGCCCTTCCTCGTCGCCGGTAATCAGCAGCGAGACGGATCCCTTCGGCGCGCCACGCGCCTCGACATGGCGGGCCAGCGCCGCCACGAAACAGGCGATGCCGCCCTTCATGTCGACGGCGCCGCGGCCATACATCTCGCCATTCGCTATCTCGGCGGCGAAGGGCGGATGCGTCCACGCCTGCTCGTCGCCTGGCGGCACCACGTCGGTATGACCTGCGAACATCAAATGCGGCCCGTTGCCGGAGAGCCGGGCGTAGAGGTTCTCGACGTCTGGGGTGCCGTCCTCGATGAAAACCGGCCGCTCGACCGAAAAGCCCAGCGGCGCAAGCATCCCGGCAAGCGCGGTCAGAGCCCCGCCTTCGGCCGGTGTTACCGAGGGACAGCGGATCAGGGCGGCGAGGTTGGCGGCGGGATCGGTAGGCAAGCTCATTGCACGAGCGTTAGTCCAAAGGGCGGCGTCTGTCACGATGCCAGCGACAGGTTGCAATGGCTCAGCACCGCTGCCAAAGGAATACCTTTATCATGCCTTAACCGGGGCATGAGAGAGTCGAACCAAGTGGGAGTTGAACGGAAATGCGCTTCGATCGCCTGGACCTGTCCGCGCGCGGCAAGGCGCGGGTCTATCTCGGCACGATCGTCGGCACGCTGTTCTGCATCGCCGCCGCCTTCGCGATCGACTCCTATTCGTTCGAGACCGGGACGTGGCAGCTCGGCGAAAAGCCGCTCAACAACTTCCTCATCCCGTTCGTGCTGGCGCCGCCGATCTTCTACTTCCTGCTCAGCAAGCTGCGAGAGCTGTCCATCGCTCATAACGAGCTGATGACCGTCGCCGCGACCGACCCCCTCACCTCCTGCCTCAACCGCCGGGCTTTCACGGCGCTCGTGGACGGCTATCTCGAACGGGTCGAGAAGCAGCAGGATCTCGGCAGCGGCGCGTTCCTTGTCGTGGACGTCGACCACTTCAAGGCGGTCAACGACAATTACGGCCATGAGTTCGGCGACGAGGCGCTGAAGCTGATCGCGGTCACGATCAAGTCCTCCGTGCGGGAGATCGACCTTGTCGGCCGCCTCGGCGGCGAGGAGTTCGGCGTCTTCCTGCCCAGCCTCGATCCCGCCCGCACCGCGATCGTCGCGGACCGCATCCGCGCGGCCGTCAGTTCCGTCCCCTTTACCCCGCACGGCCGCCCGCACCGCCTGTCGATCAGCATCGGGGGCACCACCTTCGACAGCCGCGCGACATTTGCCGATCTGTACCGCCAGGCGGACGAACGACTCTACGCTGCCAAGAACGCCGGCCGCGACCGCGTCGATATCACTCCCTACGGTCCCGGCGTCGCCGCCTGAGGGCGCCCCGCATCGGATGCGTTGATAGCCGGGCGCGTTCTGGATATCATGCATGACGTGAAGACGAAGACCGAGGCGGCGCGAAGGCCGCAGGTGTGCCATTGCTTTATGTCGGTTCCGGCTTCTACGCGTCCGATCTCGCCTGATCGGGACATTGATGGGACGTGAAAAATGCTGTGGGGCGCACGCCCTTGGCACAATTGTTGCTTTATTTCACGCGACTTCCCGGTGTTCCCGCAAGGACGTGGAGACGTAGGTGTGAAGACCTTCGATCTGGCGGAAATCAGGACGACGGAACGCTTCAGCTACTGGCGGGACGTTCTGTGCAATGTCTATGTCGCGCTCAACCCGGAACCGTCGTTCAAGACGGATTTCCTCGGGACCGTCACCGATCATACGTTTGACGGCATCGGCATTTCGAACATCTCTTCGCTGAAACAGACCATCGCGCGCACACCGCAAGGCATTCGTCGCGACGCGGATGCCTACTGTTTCCTGAATCTGCAGGTGGCCGGCACCTGCCGCGTTACCCAGGCCGGCCGGACCGCCGTTACGACGCCCGGTGAGTTCACCATCGTCGACTCGTCAGAACCGTTCCTTCTCGACTATGTAAGCGACGAATGGGAGCAATACTCGTTCAAGATCCCGAAGCATATCTTCGATTCCCATATCGGCCACGATCTCGTGGTCCGCACGGTCACGGGCCGGACGCCGATCGGCCGGATCGTTGTCGATTTCCTCGCCTCGGTGGCCCGGACCCCGGAGAGCTTTCGCCACAGCTCGACCGACATGACGAAGTCGATCGTCGATCTTGCTGCCATGTCGCTGCGCGCCTCCGGGCCCGATCGCGATGACGGTCGGAACCGGACCTTCAGATCGGCCCTGAGCAATTCTATCCTCCGATATGTCCGGCTCAATTTTGCCGATCCGGAGATAGCGCCGGCCAAGGTTGCCGCTCATTTCGGCATATCCACGCGCTACCTGCACAAATTGCTGGAGGAACACGGCGAGACCTTCGGGCAGATCATCCTGGGAATGCGCCTCGAACGGTGCGCATCCGACCTGCGCGAGGGGAAATGCCTCACGATTTCGGAAGCGGCCTTCCGCTGGGGCTTCAACGACATGTCCTCTTTCAGCAGGGCTTTCCGACGGCGTTTCGGCGTTCCGCCAAGGGACTACAGGCACCAAAGCAGGGAACTTTGACGCCGGAGCAAGCCCTACCGGCATAAGCCCTCCTCGCGGGCGCCTTCCCGTTGGCGACGCGCATGCCGCTCGTTCTCTTCCTCTTTGGCGGCTTCGATGTCCTGCGAGGCTGCCGGAGATGTCGAACCTGATCGGTTCCCTTTCCAGCAGAATCGGTTCGATCGGGTACAACTCCCCCCGGCAACCTTGCAGGCGCGGCCTACGCGTTGAAGGTCGCGTAAGGTGCCGTCAGCGAGCTGTAGGATGGGCTCTTGATGATGCTGTGCAGGTTGCGTCGACGGGCACCCATGTTACCACCGTCATAGAGCGGGAAGCACATGGCGTCGTTCATCAGCTCGGCAAGCGGATGCATATCGGTGTAGCTGTCCACGCCGACCAGGCGCATCGTATCATAAACGACGTTCACGCAGGTTTCCGAGCAGAACACCTTCGTCATCACCGCAAGCTCGTGCTCGGCCCCCTTGGATTGGTCGTACTGATGACAGGCCTTCCAGGTCAGGTAGCGACAGGCTTCGATCTTCATCTTGATATCGGCAAGCATGTAGCCGACCGTCGGATATTCGATGATCGGATGAGGCCCTGAACGCGAGTCCTCGCGTGCGAACTGCAAGGCGTGATCATAGGCGGCCCGCATCACGCCGACGCATGCAGCGCCGATCAGGGCCGCGGTCCAGGCGAAATTCGTGGAAACGATCTTGATCCCGTCGCCCGGCTTACCCAGGATGTTGTTTGCCGGCACTCGCACATTCTCGAAAGCCATCCGCGGAGAGATCGTCGCCCGGTGGCCGGCCGTATCGAGTATCCCCGTGACCCGAACGCCGGGAGTGGCGCCCGGCACCATGATCACGGCGAGAGATTCCTCGGCTTTCTTGCTCGGGTCGGTTCTGCACACGACCGCGTAGAGGTGGCAGTTGTTTCCGTCCCAGCCGGTGCCGTTGGTGGTGTAGTGCTTGTGGCCGTTGATCACCCATTCGTCGCCTTCCAGTGTCGCGAAGGTGTTGACGCCGAACCGCGGATCGGGCGAATCGAAGTTCGCGCCGCCGGTCACTTCGGTGAAAGCCAGGGCCCCCAGGCGCGTTCCATCCTCGGCGAAATCGGTAAGCAGGCGTTTCTTCTGCTCCTCCGTTCCAAACATCGCGACTGGCTTGACGCAAAGGCCGGTCCCCAACATGGCAGTCGGAACGTTGACGTCGACGGCGGCCAGTTCTTCCGTGGCGAGCGCGAAATCGAGCGTCGGGATGTCGGAGCCGCCTACCTCCTTGGGGAGGAGCGCCTTCACGAAGCCCGCATCGACGCCCTGGTCGAAGAACGGCTTGGTTGAATAAAAGCGTTCGTCTGGCTTGGAATACTGCGCAATCGTCTTGCGCACGTCCTTCAGCACCGAGTTTGCAAAGGCGCGCGCTCCGTCGCGGAGCGCTATCTGGTCAGCGCTCAGGTTGAAATCTATGCTCATGACATTCCCCTTCGTTGTTATTGCGTCTGGCGGACATGAGCCGAGCAAATGGTCGTGAGCGTTCGCAGCGGGGCATGTCCGCCTAAAGCCTAGCGGCCGCGGGGGTACGCGGTCTTGACCGGGAGAGCCCGAAGACTTGACCTTGAAGGAACAGGCCGGAATCCGGCTGAGGAACAGGGCCCACCTGGGCGTGACGGGCGATAGTCACCCTCAGGCGGCAGGCTCAGCCAGGGCGACGGAGCGTGCCGGACTGCTCGGCGATCATCACGATCTTCTGCCAGATCTTGCGCGCCAGGTTGCTGCCGAGGCTCTCGACGTCGTTGACGGCGCGCACCACCACGTCGTCATTGACGGACTGGGCGTAGAGGGCGGCGAACTTGCCGGTGATCGACAGCATCTCCGAGCAGTAGTCGAGATAGCGCGAGAGTTCCGGCGCGCTCAGGGTTCGCTTGGGCGAATGCGTCGACGGCTGGAACGCCTCGGAAAGCGCCGCCGGATCCTTCGTCAGCTGATGCATGTCGATGACGTGGATCATCGAGCGCAGCGCGTGCAGGCCGGTAAACACCCTGCGACGCTTCACCCGTACCTCCATCTGGGTCAGCGTGATCATGCCGAGCCCGACCAGGAGCAGCGTGTTCAGCGTCGCCTCTATTCCCTGCACGAAATCGAAGGCGCCGGTGTCGATCCGGTCGAAGGATAGGATCGTCATCACGAAGCCGATGATAAGTACGCCGACCAGGATCGTCGCCACCGTCATGACGCGCAGCCACCGTATCGGCGCCTCCAGCTCCGTGGCCTCGCGGGCGATGTCCTTCCCGAGCGAGATCAGTTCGACCGCCACCTTACGCAGGCCGGATTCGGGGAAGCGGTCGGCGATGCGCGCCTCGAGCAGTTCGGCGGTCGCGATCACCCGGGCGGCGTCGATCGTCCTGTAGCGCGCCGAGGTGTCGAGACCGGACTGCATCGCGTCACCCCGGCGAGTTGGTTTCGGCGCCGTAGCGGTTCGGCCCCGGCGTGCCCGGCACGAAGCACAGCACCACCCACATGAAGAAGCCGGCGATGATGTAGATCGCCGCCAGCAAGCCCGGCCTGCCGGCATCCTGCAGGCGCTTCACCGCCAGCGATATGTTGGAGAACACCGACAGGATCGCCGCCACCATGAAGGCAAAGGCCCAGAAGCCGCTCTCCGGCGTTCCTTCCGGCACCGCCATGAACCGATAGAGCAGGAAAAACTGCACGATCAGCAGCAGCAGGCCCGCGAGAAAATACGGCTGCCGGCTCAGCCGGCCGCGAAAGCCGAAGAAGAGCCAGAGAAGCTGCCGCGCCGACAGGCCGCCCATCGCTCAGTCCCGCAGGAGATCGTTGATCGACGTCTTCGAACGGGTTCCCTCATCGACCCGCTTGACGATGACCGCGCAGTAGAGGCTCGGCCCGGGCTGGCCGTTGGGCAACGGCTTGCCCGGCATGGTTCCCGCCACCACGACGGAATAGGGCGGCACTTCGCCGTACGTCACTTCGCCGGTGGCGCGGTCGACGATCTTGGTCGACTTGCCGATGAAGACGCCCATGCCCAGCACCGAGCCCTCGCGCACGATGCAGCCTTCCACCACTTCGGAGCGGGCGCCGATGAAGCAGTTGTCCTCGATGATCGTTGGGCCGGCCTGCAGCGGCTCCAGCACGCCGCCGATGCCGACGCCGCCGGACAGGTGCACGTGCTTGCCGATCTGGGCGCAGGAACCGACGGTCACCCAGGTGTCGACCATGGTGCCCTCGCCGACATAGGCGCCGAGATTGACGAAGGACGGCATCAGGATCGCGCCGGGGGCGATGAAGGCCGAGCGGCGCACGACGCAGTTGGGCACGGCACGAAAGCCGGCCTTCTCGAAGTCCATTGCGCCCCAGCCGTCGAACTTGGAGGCGACCTTGTCCCACCAGGCGCTGTCGCCAGGCCCGCCCTTGATGATCTCCATCGGGTTGAGCCGGAAGGAGAGCAGCACCGCCTTCTTCATCCACTGGTTCACGCGCCAGGCGCCGTCGGCGCCGCGTTCGGCGACGCGAATCTCGCCCTTGTCGAGCAGGTCCAGCGTCGTCTCGATCGCCTCGCGCGCCTCGCCGCGGGTCGCGGTGCTGATCCCGTCGCGTGCCTCGAACGCGGCCTCCACCGTCTTTTCGAGGGAGGTCAGATCGGGCTTCGACATGGAAAACACTCCGTTAACGGCTGGACGGCTAGGCTGAAATCGCGCGGAACCTATGTCATGGGCATAGTGGGGTCAATTGCGCTTCGACCGTCGCCGGACTGTGGTCCCACGGCAAATCCAGGACGGACAGGGACGGTCGGGGCAAGGAAACTGCTGATGAATCCGATGGACAAGAACGGCTGGACGCCGCTGCCTCATTCCGACGAGGATCTGGAGCGAGCCAAGGCGGTTCCCGACACGCCGCAGACGCGCGCGACGACCTACAGGCTCGCCTGGAACGACGAGGATTTCCTCACCCGCCGCGAAACGCGTGCCGTGCGCCTGCAGCTCGAGCTGATGAAGCCGGAAATGATCCTGACGGAGCGCGGCATCCGTTCGACGGTGATCCTGTTCGGCGGCGCGCGCATTCCCGAGCCGGGCGGCCCAGCTTGGGCGGCGAAGAACGAGACGCAGGAAAAGAACCTCAAGGCCAACAGCCACTACTACGAGGAGGCGCGCAAGTTCGCCCGGCTCTGCTCCGAGCACTCGGCCAGCTCCTACCACCGCGAGTTCGTCGTGGTGACGGGTGGCGGCCCGGGCGTCATGGAGGCGGGGAACCGGGGCGCGGCGGATGTCGGCGCACCGTCCATCGGCCTCAATATCGTCCTGCCGCACGAGCAGGCGCCCAACCTCTTCGTCACGCCGGAGCTCTGCTTCAACTTCCATTATTTCGCGATCCGCAAGATGCACTTCATCATGCGCGCCAAGGCGGTGGCGATCTTCCCCGGCGGCTTCGGCACCATGGACGAGTTCTTCGAGACGCTGACGCTGATCCAGACCGGCCGCATGGAGCGCGTGCCGGTCATCCTGTTCGGCCGCGATTTCTGGTCGCGCGCGATCGACCTCGACTTCCTCGCCGAGCAGGGCACGATCTCGCCCGGCGACCAGGATATCATCGACTATGCCGACACCGCCGACGAGGCGTGGGATGTAATCCGCGCATTCTACGGCATCGAACAGCAAGTTTGACGCACTGGCGCGGCGGCGCGCGGCGATTTTCGTCAGGGCCGGTGATCTCACGCTCTCCGGCGACTGACTCACCCTGCCGGTCAAGTCCGCGACCGGCGGCGACGGACACCAGCACTAGGTCTGGTCGACGTTCCTCGTCTGCCGGTCCGGTCCGCGCGGCCGGTGGACGAGACTCACCAGCACGAATGAAATGATCATCAAAAGATACCAGGCGCCGAGCTTCGACAGGGAGACCGGCGTCCAGCCGTCGGCCTGCGAGGGGTAGATCCAGGCCCGCGACCAGGTCGCGATGTTCTCGGCGAACCAGATGAACAGGGCGACCAGCAGGAAGCCGATCAGCAGCCGCATCTGGTGGGTGTGCCGGAAGACGCGGTAGTGCACCCGCGTCTTGCGGAACAGCACGAAGGCGAAAGCGAACAGGCCCCATCGCGCGTCGAAGATGAAATGGTGCAGGAAGAAGTTCGCATAGATCGCGGCCGCCAGCACGGCCGTCGCGGCGATCGACGGATAGTCGGTATAGCGCATGTCGAAGATGCGCGTGATCCGGGCGATGTAGGAGCCGACCGCCGCATACATGAAGCCCGAGAACAGCGGCACGCCGGCAATGCGGAAGAACGCCTCCTCCGGATAGATCCACGACCCGGCGCTCGTCTTGAACAGTTCCATCGCCGTCCCGACGAGGTGGAAGACAAGGATGACGACGGCCTCCCGTGGCGTCTCCAGCTTGAATGCCAGCAGGGCTGCCTGGATCGACAGCGCCGCGAGGAAGAGGAAATCGTAGCGCTCGATCGGCGCATACTGCGGCCAGACGAGCGCGGTCGCGATCATGATGGCAAGCAGCGCGCCGCCGAACAGGCACGCCCACGCCTGCTTCAGCCCGAAGACGACGAATTCGACCAGTGCCCCGGACACGCCGCCCTGCGGCAGCCGGTCGAGCACGCGGTGCGCGGCCGCGTCGATCCGGGCCTCGACGGAGGTGAACCGCTTCAAGCCGACGCCTGTCCCAATATGGTACGCAAGAAGCCGGTCAGATCGTCGGTGACGTAGTCGACCTCGTCGTCGAGCGCCGGGTCGCGTTCCCAGATTTCCGAGAAGGTCGGCTCGAAATTGTTCGGCACAATCAGCACCGTCGTCATGCCGAGCGCCTTGGGCACGACGAGGTTGCGCGCCAGGTCCTCGAACATCACCGCGCTCGGGCCGGCGATCTTGTGCAGCTCGACGAACTTCTCGTAGGTGCCGCGCGCCGGCTTCGGCATCAGCCCCGCCGCCACGATATCGAAGATGTCGTCGAACTCGTCCAGCACGCCGAGTTGGCGGGCCGTGCGCTCCGCATGGCCACGGTCGCCGTTGGTGAAGATGAACTTGCGGCCCGGCAGCGCCTTGATCGCCTCGCCCAGCAGGGGGTTGGGCTGGACCCAGGAATAGTCGATGTCGTGCACCTTCTGGAGAAAATCGTCCGGATCGATGCTGTGCAGTTCCATCAGGCCGTTCAGCGTCGTGCCGTATTCGAGATAGAGCTGCTTCTGCAGCTTGCGCGCATCTTCTCGCGACAGCTTCAGCAATTCCGCCACATAGGCCGTCATCTTCACGTCGATCTGCGAGAACAGGTTCGTGTGATGCGGGTAGAGTGTGTTGTCGAGGTCGAACACCCAGTCGGTGACATGGGCGAACCGGGCGGGGGCGGGACTGTTGGTCATGCCGTTCCATACTTCATGGCAATGGCGGTGGAAAAGCGGCAATCTTGATCCGGGGGGCGATATTGGGAAGCCGAAGCCAGTCGCTTCTCTTGATCTGCCCGCCCCTATGTCCCCTCGCCGGGAATCGTGAGAAGAAACGGCGGCAAGCGGGATTACTGCAGATGCCTCTGAGACTGGACAACCTCACCGCCCTGAGGTTCTTCGCCGCCTTTTCGGTTTTCCTGCACCATTTGCGGCCGTTCGATCTCAATCTCTCCAAGAGCCTGTGGGGGGTCAATCTCGGCTGGACGGTCAGCTTCTTCTTCGTGCTGAGCGGCTTCGTCCTCAGCTATTCCTACCACGGTCGCATCCGCACGCTCGGCGACAGCGGCCGCTTCATCGCCGTTCGCTTCTTCAGGTTGTGGCCGCTGCATGTCGCCTGCGGCCTGATCGCCCTGGCATTGATCGGGGCTTCGTCGGCACCCAACCTGACGAAGGTCTATCTCTTCCTGACGCTCCAGCATGCCTGGATACCCTCCTTAGAAACCGCGTTCTTCCTGAACGCGGTCTCATGGTCGATCTCCGTCGAGCTCTTCTTCTACATCGTGTTCGGGCTGATCTCAGTCCTCAGCATCCGGACGGGCATCCTGCTCATCGCCGCATGGACGTTCGCGGTGGTCGTACTGATGCTATTCGTCTCATGGAACCCGGCGGCGATCCCCTTCGGCAGCGGGGCCCCGGGAAGTCTGCCGTCGATGGTCACCGAACAGTCGTTCTTCCATCTGTTCCCCCCGGTTCGCATCGTCGAGTTCTTCGCCGGCATATTGACCTTCCACCTCTATGCGCGCATCCGCATGCCCCGAAACCTTATCTTCCCGGCGCAACTGGCATGCGTCGTCCTGATCATCGCCTATATGCCGCTGCATCGACCGATCATCGAGTTCCTGCAGGCCGAGGGCCCGCGCGTCTTCGCGCAGGTCTATCCGCGTTCCGGCATGTTTCTTCTGTTCGCGCTGGTCGTCTACGTCTTCGCCCACCAGCACGGCGCCGTCTCCCGTATCCTGTCCTGCCGACCGCTGGTCTTCCTCGGCGAGATCAGCTTCGCTATCTACATGGTCCACCAGATCCTGATCGTCTTCCTACAGTCCCACGGGGCCGCCGTTGTCTTCGGCCCGTGGCCGGCAGCGTTCTGCGCTTTCGCCCTGACTGTTATTGCCTCGTGGACGCTCTACCGATTCGTGGAACGCCCCGGCCTCGCATGGGCCAAGACGACCTTCGCCGCACCGCGCCGGAGCACGGTCGTTCCATGATCGATAAAACTTTACCGATCGACTGAACGCGAATTTCAGGCCCGTCTGCGATCACGCCGCCATGGAACGCAGCATGGTCTCGATCTTCGTCAAGGCAGGGCTGGCGACGGCGCTGTCGATCATCGCCTCGCTGGCGGTCGTCGCCGGGATGGGCATCGGAATCTCCGGCGCGTCGTTGTGGCTGCCGATCCTGTGCCCGCTGGTCATCGCTTTCCCCGCGAGCGCGTTCACCTACTGGCAGCAGCAGCGTCTGCAGGTGCTCAACGACCAGCTTCGCGCCGCCCATGCCGCGTTGGAGCAGGCAAACGCCAGGCTGGCCGAGAAGGCGCGGCGCGATGCCATGACCGGCTTCCTCAACCGCGAGGCGTTCTTCGCCACGGTGGAGGCCACGCGGCGCAGGGCGAACCGCGGCGCGCTGCTGCTCGTCGATGCCGACCATTTCAAGCGGATCAACGACAATTACGGCCATCTCGTCGGCGACGACGCCCTGATCGAGATCGCCGCCGCAATCAGCCGCGCGACGGGAGAAACCAGTATCGTCGGCCGCATCGGCGGCGAGGAGTTCGCGGTGTTCCTCTCCGGGGCGGATCTCGGCGAGGCGGAACGCGCCGCCGAGCGCATCCGCGCCGAGGTCGAGGCGATCGGCTTCATGCCGAGCCAGGGAAGGACGCTGCGGCTCACCGTCAGCATCGGAGGCACGATGTGCTGGCCGGATGCCAGGATCTCCGAGTTGATGCGGCAGGCCGACCGCCAGCTCTACCGGGCCAAGAATGCCGGCCGCAACCGCGTCATGTTCGAGACCGAGAGGCGGCTGGCGGCATGAGGCGGCGGTGCAGGCGCATTGCGCGACTCGCGCGATAAAGACTAAGACCCGGCGGACATTCGCCCGGGGGCTCTCTTGGAACTGTGGATACCCATCACGATCGCGGCTGCGTTCCTGCAGAACCTGCGCTCGGTCGGCCAGAAGCACCTCAAGGGGGTGATGGGCACGACGGGCGCCACCTTCGTGCGCTTCGGCTTCGGCCTTCCCTTCGCCGTCCTCTACACCGTGCTCCTCAACCGTGCCGGCGGCTACGCCTTTCCGGCGATTCCGGCCGAATTCCTCGGCTGGGTGGTTGTCGGCGGGCTGATGCAGATTGCCGCGACCTTCCTGCTCGTGCACCTGTTCTCGTTCCGCAACTTCGCCGTCGGCACCGCCTATTCGCGCACCGAGCCGGCGCAGGCGGCCCTGTTCGGCCTCGTCTTCCTCGGCGAGACGGTGACGGCAGGCACGCTGATGGCGATCGCGGTGTCGGTGTTCGGCGTGATGCTGATCTCCGTCGCGCATGCAGCACTCACCCTGCGCAATCTCGTCACAACCACCTTCTCGCGCACGGCGCTGATCGGGCTCGCCTCGGGCACCTGCTTCGGCGTTTCGGCGGTCGCCTACCGGGCGGCGTCGCTGTCGCTCGGCGGCCCCACCTTCGCCATGCAGGCCGCCGTCACCCTTCTCGTGGTGATCTCCTTCCAGACGCTCGTCATGGCGCTGTGGATGCTGGCGCGCGACCGCGCGGAGCTGTCCCGCATCGCGGCCGCCTGGAAACCGTCTCTGTTCGTCGGCTTCGTCGGCGCCACCGCGTCGTTCGGCTGGTTCATGGCGATGACGCTGCAGCAGGCGGCGATCGTCAAGGCGCTGGCGCAGATCGAGATGATCTTCACCTTCGCCTCGTCGGTGTTCTTCTTCAAGGAGAAGATCAACCGCTTCGAGACCATCGGCTGCCTCCTGATCGTCTGCGGAATCCTGCTGCTTCTGGTCGTTGATTGACGGTTAGCCATTCCGTCGAAAGATTTTCCGGGCGCATGGCTCCGGTAAGGATTTGAAAACCATGCCGGGCGTGAATGACTCCGAAGCCCGATGAGCGAGCAACGGTGGCACGCTTCTGGCTTGAGCAGATGCAGGCGTGCCGAATTGAACCGGCAGCACCGAATGTATCAACCCGGGACCGCAACGATGACACGATCCGAGTCACCCCTGCCGAAGACCAGCCGCCGCGGCATCCTCAAGGCGATTCTCTTCGCCCTGCCGGCCATTGCCCTCTTCAAATATATCCGGCCGACCCAGCATGACGACATCGTCGAGGTCGACGGCTGGATCCTGAAGCGGAGCGACCTCGCATGATCTTCCAGGACATGGCCGCCTACAGGGCGGCGAGCCACGCTCCGCGTGTTGCGATCGTCGGCGGCGGCGTCGCCGGCATCACCATCGCCCGCAAGCTCGATGCGCGCGGCATCCCCTGCGTCCTGTTCGAGGCGGGCGGCGAGGAGATCACCGAGGAGTCGCAGGATTTCTACAAGGGCGTCACCGTCGGCGACCAGTATTTCGACCTGGACGTGACGCGGCTGCGCTATCTCGGCGGCTCGTCGAACCACTGGGCCGGCTGGTGCCGGGTGCTCGACGCCTACGACTTCGAGCCGAAGTCCTGGATTCCGAACTCGGGCTGGCCGATCCGCCACGCCGACATCGAGCCCTTCCTCGACGAGACGCGCTCGATCCTCGGCCTGCGCGAGTTCAAGCCGACGCATGCGCTTACCGACAATTTCGGCCGCATGGACCTGATCAAGAGCGACCCGGTCCGTTTCGGCATGCAGTTCCGCGACGAGCTGGAGGCGAGCCGCAACGTCGCCGTGGTGCTCAACACCACCGTTCTGGAACTTGCCGGCAACGGCAAGGCCGTCACGGGCGCGAAGCTCTACTCGGCCGGCGCTCAGGCGGGCGACTTCACCGCACCCTATTTCGTCGTCGCGACGGGTGGACTGGAGAATTCCCGCCTGCTGCTCTGGTCCAACGCGCAGTCGAACGGCGCCGTGGTCCCGAACGCCAGGGCGCTTGGCCGTTACTGGATGGAACATCCGATGTACTGGGCCGGCAACGCCTTCATCACCAACAGGGATGCGCTCGAATTCGACGAGGATGGCGAGTGCTTCATGATCCCGACGCCTGAAGCGCTGGAGCGCCGCGGCTTGGCGAACTTCCACATCCAACTCGAGACCATGCCCTATCACGGCACCAAGAAGATGATCGCCGAGATGGCCTGCTACGCGCCGCGCCTCACCGAATGGGTGGCGAGCGCGATCGGCGCCCACCTGCAGTGCAGCGCGCGCGTCCACATCGACTGGGAGCAGCCGCCGATCGAATCGAACCACATCGCCCTGTCCCAGACCGAGCGTGACGCAGCGGGCGTGCCGCGCATGGAGCTGCACTGGAAGAAGGGCGACCTCGACCGAAAGACGCTCATCGAATCGATGCGCATGTTCGGCGAGGAGATCGCGCTCAAGGACATCGGCCGCCTGCACATCAGCGACTGGGTGCTGAACGGCGAGGACTGGCCCACCGACATGGAACTCGCCGGCAACCACCACATGGGCGGCACCCGCATGGGCACCGACCCGGCCACCAGCGTGGTCGACGCCGACAGCCGCGTGCACGGCATGGAGAACCTCTATGTCGCCGGCTCGTCCGTCTATTCGACCGCTGGCCAGTGCACGCCCACCACCACGCTCACCGCGCTGTCGCTGCGGCTCGGCGACCACCTGGCGCGGACGGTGGCGTCGTAACCCAACGGCTTCGTCATACCGGAGGCCGAAGGCCATCCGGTATCCATTGCCAACTCGGACCTTGGCATGGGCCAATCGCAGAGAAGAATGGGTGCCGGATCGGCTGCGACGTCCGAGCAGATCCGGCTCTGCTCCCTGCCTTACGGCACGATGAGCGTTCCCGCGCCGTGCTCGGTGAACAGTTCGAGCAGCACCGCGTGCGGCGTCTTGCCGTTGAGGATGACGACACCCTCGACGCCGCGATCGATCGCCTCGATGCAGGTCTCGACCTTCGGGATCATGCCGCCGGAGATCGTGCCGTCGCGGATCAGCGCCTTCGCCTCGGCAACCGTCAGCTCCGGCAGCACCTTCTTGTCCTTGTCCATGACGCCGGGAACGTCGGTCAGGAACAGCAGGCGCGTCGCGTTCAGCGCACCGGCGATGGCGCCGGCGAAGGTGTCGGCGTTGATGTTGTAGGTGTGGCCGTCGCGGCCGGGCGCCACCGGCGCGATCACCGGGATCATCTCGGAGCGCGCCAGGAGGTCGAGCAGCGTGCGGTCGACCTCGACCGGCTCGCCGACGAAGCCAAGGTCGAGCACTTTCTCGATGTTCGAATCCGGATCGATCATCGTCTTCTTGGCCTTCTCCGCGAAGACCATGTTGCCGTCCTTGCCGCAGAGCCCGATCGCCCATTCGCCCTCGGCGTTGATGAGCGCCACGATCTCCTTGTTGATCGAGCCGGCGAGCACCATCTCGACGATCTCGACCGTCTTCTGGTCGGTGACGCGCAGGCCGCCTTCGAACTTGGATTCAATGCCCATCTTGTTGAGCATCGCGCCGATCTGCGGACCGCCGCCATGCACGACGATCGGATTGACGCCCGACTGCTTGAGCAGCGCGATATCGCGCGCGAAGGCCTGGCCAAGCGCCGCGTCGCCCATGGCATGGCCGCCATATTTCACCACGACCGTCTTGTTCTCGTAGCGCTGCATGTAGGGCAGCGCGTTGGAGAGCAGGCGCGCCTGCATCGCGGCGGTTTCAGCGGTATCGGCGGTCATGAAGAAGTCCCCGGGCATGAGAGGTCGGCGGCCTCTTAGCGCAAGAATGCGACAGGTTCAAAGCCGGTGGCTGAATTTCTACCGCAAGGCGCCGACGCATCAAGCTGGCACATGGAACGGCGCGCGGCGCTTGTCCCAGCCCGAGATACGCTCCAACTGTCCGGCGAGGCTGTAGAGCGTCTCCTCGTCGCCCGGACGGCCCGCCGCTTGCACACCGAGCGGCAGTCCCGCTGACGTGACGTGCACCGGCAGCGCGATCGACGGCTGGCCGGAGACGTTCTGGATCGCCGGCCAGTGGGTAAACCAGAGGCTCTTGTCCAGAAGCTGGCCGAAAAACTGCGGGAACTTGAGCAGCCAGGTGAGCCGCAGCTTGTCGAGCAGGTTCTCGATGAGCTCATCCGCGCCCTTGGGGTTCATCGCACCGACGGCGAGCGGCGGGTGGGCGATGATCGGCATCAGCACGGCGTCGTATTTCGCCGTCTCGCTGATCAACTGCCGCGACGCCGCATGCAGGCGCTCCAGCCCCGCGTAGATTTCGCCCGCGGTCCGCAGTTCGCCATATCGGCCCAGCACCCGCGAGGCGCGCTCGACATCGCCTGCGATGTCGCGGCCGTTGCGGACGCGCTCCATGCGCAGCAGGCCGGCCACGGCGGAGGCGACGCTGCCGGCGAAATCGGCCATGAACTGGCGGCCGATATAGGGCAGGTCGATCTCCTCGACCGAATGGCCGCCCTCGCGCGCCAGCGCCGCCGCGGTGTCCAGAGCGGCGAGCGTCTCCTTCGAGATTTCCAGCCCGAGCGGCGAGCCGCGGTAGACGGCGAGCGTCAGCCTGCCTGGATCGCGCGCGGCGGCCGCCGCGAAGGTTCCCTTCGGCGCGCGCGCGGCGTAGGGCGCCAGCGGATCGGGCCCGTGCGTCAGATCGAGCAGCGCGGCGCTGTCGCGTACGGTGCGGCTCACCACATGGTCGACGACGAAGCCGTACCAGCTCTCGGTGACCAGCGGCGACAGCGGCACGCGGCCGCGCGAGGTCTTCATGCCGACGAGGCCGGTGCAGGCGGACGGCACGCGGATCGAGCCGCCGCCATCAGAGGCATGCGCGGCCGCGACCACGCCGGCCGCGACGATCGAGGACGATCCTCCGGACGAACCGCCCGTCGTGTGCCCCGTGTTCCAGGGATTGCGGGTGACGCCGAAGGCGGCCGATTCCGTCATCAGTCTCAAACCGTATTCCGGCGAGGTGGTCGTTGCGATCGGGATCAGCCCGGCGGCGCGGTAGCGCTCGGTGAGGACGGAATCGAAGTCCGGCACGAACACCGGCGCGCGGCTGCCGGAATGGGTGGTGACGCCCTTCTGCGCGATACCGAGATCTTTGATGGCGAAAGGCACGCCGGCGAGAGGCGCGTTGCGGTCGACAGCCTTAGCTGCGGCGCGCGCCTGTTCGTATGTCTTCTCCGCCACGCAGTTGATCTGCGGATTGACCTTCTCCAGCCGGTTGATCGCGGCCTCTACGAGGTCGGAGGGCGATATATCGCCCTTCCGCACCAGTTCAGCCTGACCCACCGCGTCGTATTCCCACAGAACCTGCTCGGCTGACATGGCGCGCTCCCCCTGTTCCCGCCGGAGGCTATCCGACCGGGCGAGACTTTGGCAATGAAGCGGCGGACGTCCGCGCCGGACCGGCGCCGTCGCCCGTTGCAAATGTCTCGCGAAGCCCTAACTTGGCCGCGATGACGCCTCAGGACATCACCAAGCTGATCGTGCGCACCTCGATGAAGGATCGCACCGCCTTCGATCTGCTCTACCGGCAGACGAGCGCGAAACTCTTCGGCGTCTGCTTGCGTGTCTTGAACGATCGGGCCGAAGCCGAGGAAGCGCTGCAGGAGGTCTACGTCAAGATCTGGACGAAGGCCGACCGTTTCGCCGTCTCCGACCTGAGCCCGATCTCGTGGCTGGTGGCGGTGGCGCGCAACCACGCGATCGACCGCGTGCGGCAGAGGCGCCGGCCGGCGGAGGATCTGGACGAGGCGCTCGACATCGCCGACCCGGGGCCCGGCCCCGAGGCGCTGGCGGTGGCAGGCGGCGAGCGCGAGCGGATCTTCTCCTGTCTGGACGAACTGGACAAGGACAAGGCCGCCGCCGTGCGCGGCGCCTACATTGCGGGCGAGAGCTATGCGGATCTCGCCGAGAGGTACAAGGTTCCGCTCAATACGATGCGCACCTGGCTGCGGCGCAGCCTCTTGAAACTCAGGGAATGCCTGGAACGATGAACGGCACCGACGACAGCGAGAGGGAACTCGGAGGCGACGACGCCGTCGCCGCCGAATACGTCCTCGGCACGCTCGGCGCAGAGGATCGCGCGGCTGCCGCGCGCCGCATCGAAGAAGATGCGGCCTTCGCGCGCCTGGTCGACCGCTGGGAAGTGACGCTCGCGCCGATGGCAAACGCCTATGCACCGGCGGAGCCTCCGGTCGCGGTGAAACAGGCGCTCGACCGCCGTCTCTTCGCGAATGCAGCCACGCCCGCCACCGCAAAGGCCGGCCTCTGGCAGAGTCTCGCCTTCTGGCGCGGGCTGACGGTGGCGGCACTTGCCGCGCTCGCCCTGTATGTCGCCCTCCCCCTCGTGTCGCCGCCGCCGGTCGCGCCTGCCGGACGGCTGGTCGCCTCGCTCGCCCCGCAGCAGAGCGACGTGCATTATTTCGTCGTCTACGACGCCCGGACGAAGGACATCGGCCTGTCGCATGTGACGGGCGAGCGGGCATCCGGCCAAGATTTCGAGCTCTGGGTGATCGAGAACAACCAGCCGCCGCAGTCGATCGGCGTCATCCCTGCCGGATCGAATGTGCATCTCGCCGTCTCGCGAGACCTCCAGCAGAAGATCGCCTCCGGCGCCGTCTTCGCCATCAGCCTCGAGCCCAAGGGCGGCTCCCCCACCGGCGCGCCAACCGGACCGGTGGTCGCGGCGGGGGATTTGAGGGATATCTGACAACGATCGCTCTGTGTTGACATTGTGTCACGCTAGGCCGATTATGTAGGTATGTCTGAAACTGCTGAAGCTCACATCCATCTTCGGGCGCGTCAGCGGGATCGCGACCTGATCGACCTCGCCGCCGAGTTGACCGGATCCAATCGGTCACAGTTCATGATCGAGGCGTCCGTTCGCGATGCCAAGGCTGTGCTTGCGGATCAGACCGGCATCGTCGCCAGCCAGCGGGAGTTCAACGCCATCCTGGAATGGATCGAGTCCGAACCGACCTCGGACGAGCGCGATGGAATGATGCGTCTGGCGAAGGCGGGAGAGGTACGTGGCTGACGGCTCACGCCGCTGGTCCTCTCCCGAACCCATCTCCCCGGATCACGATTCTTCCCAATTCGACTCCGGCGAGCCTTCGCTGAATGAATGGCTACGGCGTCGCGCCGTCTCCAACATGATGCTTGGCGCCTCCCGAACCTATGTCGTCTGCGCGCAGGGTTCGCGACGCATATCCGGCTACTATGCGCTGAGCATGGGCCAGGTCGCCAACGCCGATGCCACCGGTCCCATGCGGCGCAACATGCCGAACCATATTCCGGCGGTCGTGATGGGGCGGCTCGCCATAGATGTCGAGGCACAGGGCGCCGGTCTCGGCGCCTTTCTCTTGTCCGATGCGGTCGAGCGGGCGATGGCCGCGACCATGTATGTCTCGGCCCGGCTGTTTCTCGTCCATGCGCTTTCGCCGGAGGCGGAGGCATTCTATCTGCGTCACGGATTTACCAGACTGCCGGTCGAGACGCCGACACTCGCGCTCGATCTCGTGAAATATGCCGACATCCGCCGCTCGACCGGCGAATGAGCCCGATCACGCGACCGTGACCACACATCCGCGAAACTCTGTGTCCCCTACTTCCGTAGCTCCCTGCATCCCCACCACGGGGAATAACCCAAGGAGAGTCACGCCATGCGCAAGTTCACTTCTTCCGTTCTCGCCTCCGCTGTCGCCCTCGCCGCCCTTGCCGGCGCCGCCCATGCCGCCAATCCGATGGTCGGCGGCGCGCCGATGTATGCCGAGAAGAACATCGTCGAGAACGCGGTCAATTCGAAGGACCACACCACGCTCGTCGCCGCGGTGAAGGCCGCCGGCCTGGTCGAGACGCTGCAGGGCCCCGGCCCGTTCACGGTCTTCGCGCCGACCAACGAGGCCTTCGCCGCGCTGCCGGCCGGCACCGTCGACAACCTGCTCAAGCCCGAGAACAAGGAGATGCTCACCAAGGTGCTGACCTGCCACGTCGTGGCGGCTGACGCCATGTCGGACGCGATCGGCAAGATGATCAAGGACGACGGCGGCACGCATCCGGTCAAGACCGTCGGCGGCTGCACGCTGCAGGCCAAGATGGACGGCGACAAGATCACGCTCACCGACGAGACCGGCGGCGTAGCCACCGTCACGATCGCCGACGTCGACCAGTCCAACGGCGTCATCCACGTCATCGACAAGGTGCTCCTGCCGAAGATGTGATCCCCGTCGGTCGCGCGGGGCCTATCGCACCCCCGAGCGCCCGCGCGATCGTCCGGCGCTCCCCCTTCCGCGTCTGTCGCAGAGGGCGGAGCGCCGTCTTTCTTGAAACAGGTCCGTAAACAGGCGCGGGCGGCTCAAGCCGAGTTGATTTCGCCGTGACGGCCGCGCCAATGTAGAACGGGTCTGGAGGAGCACACCATGAACAGACGCGCTTTCCTGTATCTGTCCGCCGGCACAGCCGCGGTTCTCGCCAGCGGCGCGATGCTGCGCGGCCGCGGCGGCGCGGCAATCGCCGCCGAGTTCGAGATCACCAAGACCGACGCCGAATGGAAGGCGCAACTGCCGCCGGACGTCTATCAGGTGCTGCGCCACGAGGACACTGAGCCCGCCGGCACCAGCCCGCTCAACCACGAGAAGCGCAAGGGCCTGTTCCACTGCGCCGGCTGCGACCTGCCGCTCTATTCGTCGGAGACGAAATACGAGTCCGGCAGCGGCTGGCCGAGCTTCTGGGAATCCCTGCCGGACGCGATCGGCACCCGCGAGGATCGCTCGTTCTTCATGGTCCGCACCGAGTGCCATTGCCGACGCTGCGGCGGCCATCTCGGCCATATCTTCGACGACGGGCCGAAGCCCACCGGCATGCGCCACTGCATCAACGGCCTGGCGCTGACCTTCCACCCGGCGCAGGGCGCCTGACCTATTTGCGCTCCATGACGAGCAGCGACGAGGTCGCGGTGGCGTAGAGCGTGCCGGCGGTGTCGACCAGCCGCCCTTCCGAAAAGGCGGCGCGGCGGCCCATCTGGATCACCTTGCCCTCGGCCCTTACCGGGCCGGTATCGGCGGTGATGGCCTTGAGATAGCTCACCTTCAGTTCGAGCGTGGTGTACGCCTGCGCCGCGCTCAGCTTGGTATGCACGGCGCAGCCGCAGGCCGAATCGAGCAACGTCGCGGCGTAGCCGCCATGCACCATGCCGATCGGGTTGTAGACATGCAGCCCCGGCGTTCTCTCGAAGACGACGAAGCCGTCCTCGATCACCGTGAGGCTAAAGTCCATCGTCGTGCCGATCCCGGCCCTCCTGCCCGAGGCCATAATGGCCCGCAACTGCTCGATACCCGACAGTCCCGCGCCCAGTTGCTCGGAGAGATTCATCTGATCTGGTCTCCTCTTCCCCCGGGCCGGCGCTTCCGTCACCCGCCATTGGCCGCCAGCAGGATCGCGTCGCGCAGGTCCTGCATGCCCTCGCCCTTTTCCGACGAGGTGGCGATCACCGTCGGGAAGGCGGCGGGGCGCTTGCGGATCTTCTCCAGCGTCTCGGCCACCAGCTTCGGCACGGCCGGCGGTTTGATCTTGTCGGTCTTGGTCAGCACGATCTGATACGACACCGCCGCCTTGTCGAGCAGCGACAGGACCTCGTTGTCGATGGCCTTCACCCCGTGGCGCGAATCGATCAGCACGTAGACGCGCTTAAGCGTCACGCGGCCCTTCAGATAGTCGAAGACAAGCTTGGTCCAGGCGTCCACCTGCGCCTTCGGCGCCTGTGCGAAGCCGTAGCCCGGCATGTCGACCAGCGCGATCGGCGGCAGGTCGGCGCCCTCGCCCGAATGGCCGTCGGGCACGAAATAGTTGAGCTCCTGCGTGCGCCCCGGCGTGTTCGAGGTGCGCGCCAGCCCTTTCTGGCCGACCAGCGCATTGATCAACGACGACTTGCCGACATTGGAGCGGCCGGCAAAGGCGATCTCGGGCGGCCCTTCCGGCGGCAGGAACTTCATCGCCGGCACGCCGCGGATGAACACCCACGGCCGCGCAAACAGCCCGTCTCCTCCCGTCAGTTCCGCCCTGTCCTGTGCCGTCACGATCGATGCTCCGTTGCGCCCGGCATCGGGTCTGGGCCGCGACTTGTCAACCTCGGCGATGAAATCCCGTCCTTGCCAGCATGTCCTGCCCACCCTAGAATGTGCGCATGATGTTCATGTCCAGCTTCTTCCCGATCATCTGACCCGCGCTTGAGCCGGGGCGCGGCGACGCGCCGAGATGAATCGCCGGAGCCGCAAGGCGGTCTCCGAAGGAGAAGCATGGAATGCCTGCAATCAATCAGCAAGGCCCGGGCGCGGCCCAGGTCGAACACTTCATCGAACGTGGCTATCTGAGGCTCGACGGCGCATTCGGCGCCGATCTCGCCGCCGAGTGCCGAGACATCCTCTGGAAGGCGATGGGCCTGTCGCCGGCCAAACCGGAGGGGTGGACCAGGCCGGTCGTCCGGCTTCCGTTCATGGCGGCGCCACCCTTCGTGGCGGCGGCGAACACGCCGGCCCTGCACGCGGCCTATGACACGCTTGTCGGCGTCGACCGCTGGATCGCGCCGGCGGGCCTCGGAACCTTTCCGGTCCGCTTTCCTTCGCCCGAAGATCCCGGAGATTCGGGGTGGCACGTCGATGTGAGCTTCGGCACCGACGCTCCGGATTTCATGCAATGGCGGGTCAACATCAAGAGCCGCGGTCGGGCGCTGCTCATGCTGTTTCTGTTCTCGGACGTGACGGAGGCTGACGGCCCGACGAAGATCCGGGCCGGATCGCATCTCGACATCGCACGGCAGTTGCTGCCGCGCGGCGAGGAAGGCATGACCTTGGGCGAGCTGGCCGCTGACGGCTTCGCCTCGACGGCGCACTGCGACGAGGCGCTGGCGACGGGCGACGCCGGCACGGTCTATCTCTGCCATCCCTTCCTGGTGCACTCAGCCCAGCCCAACCGGGCCGGCCGTCCCCGCTTCATGGCGCAGCCGCCGCTTCTGCCTCGCGGCGAGTTCGACCCGGCGCTGCCGCCGTCGCCGGTCCAGCTGGCGATCAGGCGAGCCTGCAACCTGTGAGCCTTGGCCGCCCGGGGTCCTGTCCCCGGGCGGCTACAGCCCTTTCGGCAGGTACGTCCACGTCAGCCAGCCGCAGAAGGCGAGGAAGAGGCCGAGCGTGGCGAACACGCCGCCGAGCCCGGCAAAGGCCAGCACCACCGAATAGACCAGCGGCGGCAGGAGTTCCGACAGGTCGAGATAGGTGCGGTAGACCGCCGACATCTGCGGTCGCTCGTGCACCCTGACCGCCCGCATGAAGACGGTCGAGCCGAGTGCGTCCAGCGCGATGACGAAGAACGCCGTGAGAAGCAGGCAGCCGCCGGCCGCGAGCGGTGCGACCTCGCCGAACGCGGCGGCTGCGAACAGCGTCAGCGACGCCGCGGCGAAGGCGAACGCCATGGTCGGCCGCGCGCCGAAGCGCCTGCCGGCCTTGCCCCAGAGCAGCGCGGAAAACAGCAGCGCGTTGCCGGCCGAGACCAGCATGCCGCCCGCGAGACTGCCCTGCCCCGTCGACACCATCAGGATCGGACCGTAGACGAAGAAAGTGGTCCAGAAGCAGGAGCGGCCGAAGGCGATCGCCCAGGCGAGCCGCAGCCGTGGCTGCGCCAGGAAGCGGCCGATATTGGCGAGCGGATTCGTCGGCTTGGCCACGCCCGGCCGGATCGCTTTGTCGTCGCTCAGCCGGAAATACCAGAACAGGGCGAGCAGGATGGCGCAGAACACCACCACCACGCCGTAGGCCGCCCACAGGCCGAAATGGCTGTAGAGAAACACGCCGATCGTCGGGCCGCCGGTCCAGGCGAGCGTCGACCACGCCATGCGCATCGACTCGGCCTCGATGAACCTGGTCTTGGCGATATGGTCCATGATGTAGAGGTTGAGCGTGATCGACAGTGCGCTCGCGCCCATGACGCGGAACAGCATGCCGAGAAGCTGGCCGGCCAGCGTATCGGTCAGGAACATCGCCGCGCCGATGGCGAGCGAGACCACGCCGGCGGTGTAGACCCAGCGCCTCGCGAAGCGGACGATCAGCATCGGCATGAACAGCGTCACCGACAGCCCCGTCAGCGCCACGAAGGTGTAGAGCAGCGAGACGGCCTGCTTGTCGTGCAACAGCTCGTAGGCCTGGATCGGGATGACGCTGGCGACGGATGCGCGCGCGAAGGATTCCACTGCATAGAGCAGCGCAAAAGTGCTTGCCCCCGGCGCCCTGACGGCGGGAAGCCAGATCGGATGGCGGACTTGCGTCGACATGGCAGGACTGACCCGGAATCGCACCGGATGCTGGCAAGCCCGCCGCTGCGACTGTGTCGCGAAACCGACCTGCACGACGCCAAATGCGAAGCCAGCCGACCTCTCGGGTGGGCCAGCGGGCGGGGCCCTCGCATGCGACCACCCTGCCGCTTGCGCGCGGCCGGCTCCCGCAATACCTTTCGAAGAAACTACCATACAAGTTTGCGGCGTCAGCCGAGGGAGCGCAGCGTGGACAGCAGAACAGCCAGGACCCTGCGGCTCGGTGCCGACGACAACGTGCTGATCGCCGTCGAGCGCATCGAGGCCGGCGAGACGGCTGCCGAGGGCATCGTCGCGCGCGCAAGAATTCCCTTCGGCCACAAGATCGCCAGCCGCGTGATTGGCAGGGACGAGCCGGTGCGCAAGTTCGGCCAGATCATCGGCTTCGCCAGCCGGCCGATCGAAAAAGGCGACTGGGTGCACGAGCACAATGTCGCCCTGCACGATTTCGAGCGCGACTATCAGTTCTGCGCCGACGCGCGGCCGGAAAACGTGCTGCCGGTCGAGGAGCAGGCGACCTTCCAGGGCTTCCGCCGCGAGAACGGCCGTGCCGGCACGCGCAACTATCTCGGCATCCTCACCAGCGTGAACTGCTCCGCATCGGTCGCCCGCTTCATGGCAGAGGCGGCGCAGCGTTCCGGCCTGCTCGACGCCTTCCCGAACGTCGACGGCGTCGTCTCGTTCACCCACGGCACCGGCTGCGGCATGGCCGGCTCCGGCGAAGGCTTCGATATCCTACAGCGCACCCAATGGGGCTATGCTGGCAATCCCAATCTCGGCGCGGTGCTGCTGGTCGGGCTCGGCTGCGAGGTGTTCCAGATCGGCCGGATGAAATCGACCTACGGCATTTCGGAAGGCGACACCTTCCGCACCATGACCATCCAGGACACGGGCGGCACGAGGAAGACCATCGAGCAGGGCTTGGCGCGCATCCGGGAAATGCTGCCTGCGGTCAACGCCGCGCAGCGCGAGACGCTGCCCGCCTCGCAGCTGACGCTGGCGCTGCAATGCGGCGGGTCGGACGGCTATTCCGGCATCACCGCCAATCCGGCGCTCGGCGTCGCGGCCGACATCCTGGTCAAGAACGGCGGCACCGCCATCCTGTCGGAGACGCCCGAGATCTATGGCGCCGAACACCTCCTCACCCGCCGCGCCCGCACCCGCGAGGTCGGCGAAAAGCTGGTCGAGCGCATCCACTGGTGGGAGGACTACACGTCGCGCCTCGGCGGCGAGATGAACAACAACCCCTCGCCCGGCAACAAGGCCGGCGGGCTGACGACCATCCTCGAAAAGTCGCTGGGCGCCGCCGCCAAGGGCGGCTCGACCACGCTCAACGCCGTCTACGAATATGCCGAGCCGGTCACGGAAAAGGGCTTCGTCTTCATGGACACGCCCGGCTACGACCCGGTCTCGGCCACCGGCCAGGTCGCCGGCGGCGCCAACATCATCTGCTTCACCACCGGCCGCGGCTCCGCCTATGGCTGCAAGCCCGCCCCTTCGATCAAGCTCGCCACCAACACGCCGATGTACGAGCGCATGATGGACGACATGGACATCAACTGCGGCGACATCCTTGAAGGTGTCAGCGTCGCGGAGAAAGGGCGGCAGATCTTCGACGAGATCCTCGCCGTGGCGTCGGGCAAGAAGTCGAAATCGGAGGAACTCGGCTACGGCGACAACGAGTTCGTGCCCTGGCAGATCGGGGCGGTGATGTAGGGCGGGCAACCACCATCCGCCGTCATCCTCGGGCTTGTCCCGAGGATCTACTGTCGCCGGCAAATTGCCGTCACCTCCCAAGCGCTCGTCCGTCAGTAGATCCTCGGGGCAAGCCCGAGGATGACGGCGCTGGTGGTTGTGCGGTTGACGGTGTCAGCGACGCCCCTACCGCCACATCCCGCGCATCTTCGCCTTCAGGTCCACTCGCACGTCCGGCTGCGGCCCCCGCCCCTGTGCGGCGGACGGCGGCGGCCAGGCGGAGCGGGTGAACTGACCGAGGATATGGTCGGGGATGAACCGCGTGCGCGCGGCGTAGACGTGGCGGTCGCCGCGCGCGACCTGGCCGTGCACGAAGAAGCGCTGGGGTGCGACCAGCGACAGCGAATCCTTGGCCCGCGTCATCGCGACATAGAGCAGCCGCCGCTCCTCCTCGATCTCCTCCTTCTCGCCCACCGCGAGGTCGATCGGGATGCAGCCGTCGACCGCGTTGAGCACGAACACTTTCGTCCACTCCTGCCCCTTGGCCGAATGGATGGTCGAGAGAATAAGATAATCGTCGTCGAGATGCGGCGGCCCCGCCTCGTCGCTCACGGCATCCGGCGGGTCGAGGGTGAGGTCGGTGAGGAAGCGTTCGCGCGAGGGATAGCCGGCCGCGATCTGCTCCAGCTGCAACAGGTCGGCGCGGCGCACCGCCGCGTCCTCGTGGGTACGCTCCAGATGCGGCTCGTACCAGAGGCGGGCGCGCTCCAGGTCGGCCGGCCAAGCCGGCTTCTGGCGCAGCCCTGAAAACAGCGCCGCGAAGTCCGGCCAGTCGGTCTCGGCGCGCGCGGGCGGGCGGAAGAACTGCAGCCCCAGCGCCGGATCGAGCGCGCGCTCCATCGCTTCCATCGCGTTCGCCGCCGCCGTGGGGCCGATGCCCGGCATCAGCTGCAGCACGCGGAAGCCGGCGACGCGGTCGCGCGGGTTCTCGGCGAAGCGCAGCACCGCCAGCATGTCCTTCACATGCGCGGAATCGAGGAACTTCAGCCCGCCGAACTTCACGAACGGGATGTTGCGGCGCGTCAGCTCCACCTCGAGCGGCCCGGAATGGTGCGCGGCGCGGAACAGCACCGCCTGGCTCTTGAGGGCAATGCCTTCCTCCCGCGCTTCCAAAATCTTGTCGCAGACGAAATTCGCCTGCCCCGCCTCGTCGCGCACGGTGACGATCGCCGGCTTCTCGGCCGAGCGGCGGTCCGTCCACAGCGTCTTGGCGAACCGCTCCGGCGCCTCGCCGATCACCGCGTTGGCGGCCGACAGGATCGCATCGGTGGAGCGGTAGTTGCGGTCGAGCGTGACGACATCCGCCGGCTCCGGAAACAGGCTCGGAAAGTCGAGGATGTTGCGCACTTCGGCTGCGCGGAAGGAATAGATCGACTGCGCGTCGTCGCCCACGACCGTTAGCCCGCGCCCGTCCGGCTTCATCGCTGTCAGGATCGCGGCCTGCAGCCGGTTGGTGTCCTGGTATTCGTCGACCAGCACGTGGTCGAAGCGGGAGCCCAGATGTTCGGCGATCGCCGGCTCGGCGCACATCTGCGCCCACCAGAGCAACAGGTCGTCATAGTCGAGCACGTTCTGCGCCTGCTTGGCGTCGACATAGGCCGCAAACAGCTGCTTCAGCTCCGCCGCCCAGCCGGCGCACCACGGGAAGTATTTCCCCAGCACCGGCTCCAGTTCCGCCTGCCCGTTGACCGTGCGGGAATAGATCGACAGGCATGTGCCCTTGGCCGGAAACCGGCTCTCGGTCTTCGACAGGCCGAGATCATGCCGCACCAGGTTCATCAGGTCGGCCGAATCCTCGCGGTCGTGGATGGTAAAGGCCGCGTCGAGTCCGATCTCCAGCGCATAGTCGCGCAACAGCCGCGCGCCGACGGAATGGAACGTGCCGGCCCAGGTCAGCCCTTCCGTCAGCGCCTTCGCCCGGTCGCCCATCACCTCCGCGGCGATCCGCTCCACGCGCTTGCTCATCTCGCCTGCCGCCCGGCGCGAGAAGGTCATCAGCAGGATCCGCCTCGGGTCGGCGCCCTTGACGATCAGGTGCGCGACGCGGTGCGCCAGCGTATTGGTCTTGCCCGATCCGGCGCCCGCGATGATCAGCAAGGGCGACGCCACGCCGCCGTCGCCATGCTCCACCGCCCGGCGCTGCCCGTCGTTGAGGCGGGAAAGATAGTCCTTCGCCGGAGCGGCGGCGGTCGAATCACGGACGGCAAGGTTCATGCCGCCATGAAGCATCGTTCATGGCTTGTTCGCAACGCGTCCGGGCGATTATGTCTTTGACAAACCCATTGATTAGTAACCCAATGTCCGGTAGCCTCTCTGCGAATAGCGAGAGGTGGGGATACACATGTCTTGGGTATTGGCGAATAGAGCTGGCACAGTCTTGACAGTGCTCGGGTTCGGCTTGGCGCTCGGTGGCTACGTCTTTTCAGTCGAGTGGAGACTATCTACACTGTCTGCACAGACGCAAGCTGCGCTTTCCACACCCGCCGTAGGAAAAATGCAGGACGCCAAGGCCTCAAGCGCGGGCGAAATGAGTAGCGCAAATCCCGTGGTCGGCGCTTCACCTATCGAAGTGACTTGTGCAGAATTGGCAATTCGAGCAGGCGGGTTGGAAGCCAATAATGAATGGACAGCGTCATCAGGGGTTCAGTCATTAATGACAAAGCTCGGATGCTTTAAGGACTGAGCATTATATAAAGACATACTTATATCCGTATGGTTGCATACTGTTGAAAGCTGCAACCGGATTCGCTAACGCCGACCGTTTCGGTTAACCTTTCGGAAACCGAATCGGAGACTGGATTGCCGTGGCGAAGCCTGTAAAAATTGACGCCGTAATAGCCGCTGCCCGAGCTGCCACAGCTAAGGCGCAGCGGGCGAGCCAGCAGTTGGAACTTGAACTGGTGCAATTTAAGCTCGGCAAGTCAGCCATAAGCTTCAATCTTGATGTTGATCACGAGACGATATGGGCTACACAGGATCAGATCGCAGCGCTGTTTGAACGCGACAAATCCGTCATTGCGAAACACATCCGGTCCGTTCTCGATGACGGCGAGCTTGATGAGAACTCAGTTGTGGCAAAATTTGCCACAACTGCCGCAGATGGAAAGTCCTACCAAGTCGCGCATTACAACCTCGATATGATCCTCTCCGTTGGTTACCGGGTGAGTTCCCCGAAGGCCACGGAATTCCGCAAATGGGCCACGGCGACTTTGCGTTCATATGTCGTTGATGGTTACGCCATCAACGAAGCGCGACTTAAGGACAGCCCGGAAGCGCTTCGTAAGCTGGCTGCCCGCATTCGTGAACTCCGATCTGATGAGAAGAATATATACGCTGCGGTGCGGGACTGTTTTAAAGAGGCATCATCAGACTACGACAGCCAGTCGAAAGAATGCAGGTCGTTCTTTGCTCTAATGCAGGACAAGTTCTTGTTTGCGGTCACACAAAGCACCGCATCCCAACTGATATTAGGTAGAGCCGACCGCAAGTCTGCGAACATGGGGATAGCCAGTTTTGCTGGAAATATGCCGAGTGTAACGGAAGCACAGATTGGCAAAAATTATCTCGATAGTGATGAGCTTTATATCCTTCATATCTTGTGTGAGCAGTTCCTCCTCTATGCAGAATCCAGCGCTATCCGGGGCAAAACACTAAAGATGGCGGACCTAACCAGAAAGCTCGACAGCCTCCTGTCTGTAAACGACTACCCGGTCTTTAAAGGTTACAAAGACTACCTTAGAGACAAGGCGATCAACCACGCCAAGACCGAATATGCCATGTGGCAGCGGCGCCTTGCTAAGGAGAATGAGCCGAAGCGGATAGCTAAGGTTTAGATTTCTCTACCTTTGGCTGCGGTGCCTTCGCAATCTTCTTCACGATCCGGTCAAAGGCGTCCTCGCGCTCGTCAGTCTCGGCTTGCCGCGCGGCCTCACGAAACTTGTCCGCTTGCTTGCGGGCGCTGTCGTCATTCACCATATTCTGACTCCAGATGGCTCACACTTACGTAGCATATATCGATGAATCTGGCGACGACGGTCTGACAAAGCCGTTTCGCCAAGCTGGTGATGCTGGCGGGCCTTCAAACTGGCTCGTCATTTCCGCCTGTCTCTTTCGCCAAACACACTCTCTCGACGCGGTGAAGTGGCGTGATGAGATCAGCGCGAAGATGCCTGAGAAGAAATCCAGGACGCTGCACTTCAAGAACCTAAATCATGGCCAGAAGGTCGCGGCGGTTCAGGCCATCGTTCAGAAGCCGTTGCGGGCCCTCAGTGTCTTGGCGGCCAAAGAGCCGATTCCAGAGGGTATCTATACCGACAAGAACCAACTCTACTTTTACATGACTCGCTACCTAATCGAGCGGCTGTCATGGCTGTGTCGCGACCTGAGGCCGAAAGCTCCGGAGGGCGACGGGCGCGTGGCAATCACTTTCTCGCGGCGCGGCGGAATGCAGTACGATGAGTTCCGTGATTACCTCAATCTGTTGAAGGCGGATCAGACAGGCGACGTTCGCATCCACTGGCCGGTAATCGATATCGATGCGGTTTCGGCAGCCGATCATAGCACCAGCGCGTCGCTTCAGTTAGCCGACTCAATAGCCTCTGCCTTTGCTGCCGGCTTTGAACCAGACCGCTATGGCAATTGCGAACTACGGTATGCGGAGATCTTGAAGCCGGTCACATACCACCGCAACGGCAACTACCTTTCGTATGGGATGAAGCTTGTTCCTCCGCACGATCAATGCGGACTGAATCAGCAGCAAATGAAGATGTTGAACATCTGGAAATAGTTAGGCAGCCCCCCGGCCCATAATTGCGATCTCTCGCCTGCAATCTTGCGACTGCTCTGGGTGATTCCGGCGCATGGCTGCCTCTGACAAATGTGGCATATACCGAACCGTATTACAATATGTAACGCCACCAAAAATCGTTACATATCAGTAATATAGTCTTAACCCGTTGATTTCAGACTCTCTTTTGGCGTCGGTATTTGGGCCAGAGCAGCAGGGCCAGTTGGACGGGCTTTCGGTAGTGTTCCTGCTTAGATTGTAGCAGGTCTCCGATAGGTGAGGCGCTTGCCCTTGGCACCCATCAGCGCGATCACGGCGCGGGCGCTATCCTCGACGCCCATTGCCGAACGGTTCGAATAGCGGAAGTCGAATTCCGCCAGATAGCGGTGCAGGTGATGTTCGGCACAATGCTGATACACGCCCTTCATGCCGCGCTTGAAGATGGAGTAGTAGCCCTCGACGGTGTTGGTGTGGACGGTGCCACGCACGTATTCATCCTTGCTGTGATTGACGACCTCATGAGAGGCGAAGTCCTTCATTACGCGAGGATAGGCGCGGTGTTCGTCCGTCATCATCGCCGTTTCCTTGGCAATGTTTGCGTTCACGATAGGCAGGATGCGAGCGACAGACGCGTAGTCGATATGGAAAGAACGGGCCTTTCCGCCGCGCTCTACAAGCGTGAGAACAGTGTTTTTGAAGTCCGACACGTGGCCGCGGCGACCCTGCTTCGGCATGCCTGCAAGGCGACCGACATAGGTCTCATCCACTTCCACCGTCTTGCCAGCGCCGCCCATTGGCGTGAAGTCGTCAGAACGCATCGCCTCGCGAATGCGGTGCGAGAGGAACCACGCGGTCTTGTAGGTGCATTCCAGCACGCGGTGCAGCTGGTGCGAGGAAATGCCCTTCTTTGACGAGCAAAGCAGGTGAATGGCCTGGAGCCACTTGTGGAGCGGCAGATGGCTTTCCTCAAAGATCGTGCCCATGCGGACCGTGAACTGTGCGCGGCAGTCGCTGCACTTGTAGAGGCCGTGGCGAACGACGCCTTCCGGGTTCTTCTTGGACGCCTTGGAGCGGACGCCCTTCAAGGAATAGGGCTTCTCGACCGAACCGCACTTGGGGCAAACCGGTCCATTCGGCCAAAGGATCGCTTCGACATGCTCGAAAGCGGCGGCTTCGTCATAGAAGTAGGGGCGGTTCAGAACGGACATGGCGGTAACTCCTTGTCCCTCTTATGCCCCATTCAGTTGGGTTTGTCAAATATATAATCGCCCGCGTCCAGCTAAACCGCCAGCGAATGCCGCGCCGTGCCGCGCGCGAGATAGGCGTCGAAGCGCGCGGCGATCGTGCGCACATAGGGCCGTGCACCGGCGGGGACGACATAGCTGCCGCCCTTCTCGCGCAGCGCGTCGCGGTCGGTCTGCGCAATGACTGCCGCCTCCGACAGCACCGACGCGCAGGCCCGGCCGAAGCGCGCCAGCGCCTCTTCCGGCGAGAAGCCGAAGTCGCACATCAGCCGCTCGATCACCCAGGAGCGCACCCTGTCGTCCTCCGACAGTTCGACGCCGCGGGCGATCGCCATATGGCCGGTGTCGACCCGGCGCTGGTAGTCCATGGTGGAGGCGATGTTCTGCGCATAGCCCTGGCGGTAGCGGCTGATCGAGGAGGGCCCGAGCCCAATCAGCGTCTCGCAGGGATCGTCCGTATAGCCCTGGAAGTTGCGATGCAGCCGGCCAGCCTCCGCCGCCCGCGTCAGGCTGTCGGACGGCAGTGCGAAATGGTCGATGCCGATCGCCGCGTAGCCGGCCTCCATCACCAGCCGCGCGGCAGCCAGCGACTGCTCCAGCCGCGCCGCGCCGTCGGGCAGCCAGGTCTCGTCGATCATCGTCTGGTGCTTCTTGAACCAGGGCACGTGCGCATAGCCGAACAACGCGATCCGGTCGGGCCTGAGCGTCAGCGCCTGGCCGACCGTGGCCATGACGCTGTCGACCGTCTGGTGCGGCAGGCCGTAGATGAGGTCGAGATTGAGCGAGTCGACGCCGCGGTTGCGCAACCCTTCCACGACCGCGCGCGTCAGCTCGAACGATTGTTCGCGATTGATCGCGCGCTGCACCCTGGGATCGAAGTCCTGCACGCCGAGGCTGGCGCGGGTCAGCCCTGCGCCGGCCATCACGTCCAGCTTCTCGTCCGTCATGTCGTTGGGGTCGATCTCGACCGACAGCTCGGCCGTATCGGCGCCGTTGAAGCCGGCCCTGACGCGGGCCATCAGCTCGCGGAAGTCGGCGGGCGCCAGCATGGTCGGCGAGCCGCCGCCGAAATGGATCGCGGCGATGCGGGTGCGCGTGCCGATGCCCGCCGCGACGGTCTCGATCTCGGCATGCAGCGAGCGCAGGAAGCGGGACACCGGCTCGTAGCGCAGCGTCTGCTTGGTGTGGCAGGCGCAGAACCAGCAGAGCCGGTCGCAAAACGGGATGTGGAGATAGAGCGACACCGCGTCGCCGTCGGGGATCGCGTCGATCCAGCGCGTCACCGCCTCCTCGTCGATGCCGGGATGGAAATGCGGCGCTGTCGGATAGCTGGTGTAACGCGGCGCGGTCTCGGCAAGGCGGCTGGTCTGGGCGAAAGTCACGTCCTGATCCTCTGTTCGCCTGCAAGATGCACCATTCGCCCGCTCTGCACGTTGACGTGGATCAAGGTTCGGAAGGGTCTGACAGTCTGCCGCAGCGCGAAAGGCGCACCGAGGTGTTAACTCAAGGGGCGAGGCGATGATGGGCACGCAGAACCTGAGAAAAGACGTACACACCGACGGAACGCCCGTGCTCTGTCTGTCCTGCGAGGCGCGGCACCGCGGCATCTGCGGCGCGCTGACGCCGGAGCAGCTCACCGCGCTGTCGAAGACCTCGTGGAAGCACAAGGCCGCCGAGGGGCAGGAGCTCGTCGCCGACGCCGAGCGGATCGAGAGCTATTCGAACATCCTGTCCGGCGTGGTGAAGCTCACCAAGACGCTTGCCGACGGGCGGCAGCAGATCGTCGGCCTGCAGTTCGCGCCCGACTTCCTCGGCCGGCCCTTCAAGGCCGAGAGCCGCATCACCGCCGAGGCGGCGACGCCGGTGCAGCTGTGCTCCTTCCCCAGGTCCACGATCGACCGGATGATCCGGGAATCGCCAGGCCTTGAGCACAAGCTGCTCGAACAGACGCTGAAGGAGCTCGACGAGGCGCGCGACTGGATGGTCACGCTCGGCCGCAAGACCGCCGCCGAGAAAGTCGCCAGCTACCTCCTGATGATCGCGCGCCACATCGACCCGTCCGCCGAGCCGGACGAGGCATCGGCGACCTTCGACCTGCCGATGACGCGCGCCGACATCGCCGACTTCCTCGGGCTCACCATCGAGACCGTCAGCCGGCAGTTCACCAGGCTCCGCACCGATGGCGTGATCGTCATCGAAAACAACCGCCATGTCTTCGTACCGAACTTGGAACGGTTGGAGATAAGGGCGGGGAGCTGAAGGCTGGGCCCGTCTGTCCCTCCCTGCAAGGACAGGGCGATCGCTATGGCGCAGACCCCCACCCCTAACCCCTCCCCGCAAGGGGGAGGGGGTCGCTTAGGTCCTGCCACACCGAACGATGGGGGAAGAATAGCTCTACCGCAGGTCCCCCTCCCCCTTGTGGGGAGGGGTTAGGGGTGGGGGTAATCCCAGTCAGTGGGGGTAATCCCAGTCAGAACCTGTAGGGGACTTGGTACTCGTCGAACTTAAATATATACGCTCCATATACGAACCATATATGGAGCGCCCCGATGGGCATCGTGAACATAGACGACGATCTGCACGATCAGCTGCGCCGCGCGAGCAAGGTGTCGTGCCGCTCGATCAATGCGCAGGCGGTCTACTGGATCAGGATCGGCATGCTGTGCGAGACCAATCCGACGCTCAGCTTCGGCGAGATCATCGCGCGCGAGCTCAGTTCCGCCGGCGTGTCGGCACAGTCGCTGGCGGTCGGCGAAGCATGACCAAGCAGCCGCGGGAACTGGCGCTGCTGGCCGAATCCGGCCGATTGCTCGCCTCCGTCTTCGAACTGCTGGACCGGACCCCGCTCGCCGGCCTGTCGACGCTTGAGGTCAACGACATGGTCGAGCATTTCATCGTCCACGACCTTCAGGCCCGCCCCGCGAGCAAGGGCCAGTACGGCTACGGCTTCGTGCTGAATTCCTCGCTGAACGAGGTGGTCTGCCACGGCGTGCCGTCGAAGACGGACATGCTGCGCGACGGCGACATCGTCAATTTCGACATCACGCTGGAGAAGAACGGCTACATCGCCGATTCCAGCAAGACCTATCTCGTCGGCGAGGTGAACCCGGCGGCGAGGAAGCTGGTCCAGACCACCTACGAGGCGATGTGGATGGGCATCCGCGCGGTCCGCCCCGGCGCGCGGCTCGGCGACATCGGCTGGGCAATCGAGAGGCACGCCAAGAAGAACGGCTATTCCGTCGTGCACGAATATTGCGGCCACGGCATCGGCCGCCAGATGCACGAGGAGCCGCAGGTCGTGCACTTCGGCAGGCCGGGAACCGGGCTGACGCTGCGCGAAGGCATGGTTTTCACCATCGAGCCGATGCTCAATCGCGGCCGCCGCAGCGTCAGGACCGAGGCCGACGGCTGGACCGTCGTGACGCGGGACGGGTCCCTGTCCGCCCAGTTCGAGCACACCGTCGCCGTCACCGCCTCCGGCGTATCTGTGCTGACGCTGCGCGCCGGCGAACCGGGGACAGCGATGCGTTCGGCGGCTTAACCGACCGCCGCCACCCGCTGCACGAAATCCCGGATGTCGGGCGGCCACGCCCCGGTCAGCTCCCGAAACCGCTCCGCCTCCCCCGCATAGAGCGCCCGCACCGCTTCCTCGTAGCCCGGCCGGTCGCCGGCGAGCGTGGTCATGGCGCGGTAGGCGGCCTCGCGCGCGACATGCGCGGCCTGGGCGTCCGACCGGCGCGCCTCCTCGACCAGGCGCCTGAGCGTCACCGAGGCGCCGCCCGGCTGGGCGGCCAGCCAGTCCCAGTGGCGGGGCAGCAGCGTCACCTCCCGCGCCGAGACGCCGAGCTTCGGCCGGCCTCGCCCACGCGGCGGCTGCGCGGCCTCTTCGCGCAGGTCGATGTCCACCACGCGGCCGTCGGCCTCGTCCAGGGCAAGGAAGATCCTGCTGGGATCGGTCCGCAGCGCGGCGCGGACCCAGCGGTCCGCCTCGTCGGCCGGGCCGGAGAAGGCGATCCCGTCGCCCTCGAAAACCGTCAGTCTCTGGCTGTCGTCCATGTTCGTCTCCTGCCGCCTTCTAACGGCCTGGATTTGGCGTGTCAATTTTTATCCGGGTAATATTGACAGTTTCCTCGGCTCCCCCTATCTGCCGCCGCAGGAAAAGGAGTTCTGTCATGGAACGCGAAGCCAGGCGCGCCGCGGTCGCGGCCTACAAGAAGCGGGAAAGCGTCGCCGCCATCTATGTCGTGCGCTCGGCCGGCTCGGGCGAGGCATGGGTCGGGCACACGCCCGACATCGACACGATCCGCAACCGCATCTGGTTCACGCTGCGCGCCGGCAGCCATATGAACAAGGCGCTGCAGGCCGCGTGGAACCGCGACGGCGAGGACGCCTTCTCGCTCGAACCGCTGGAACTGGTGGACGACGACACGCTCGGCTTCACCGCCGACAAGGTATTGCGCGCCAAGGCGGCCGAGTGGCGGGACAAGCTCTCAGCCGGCGCGGTCTAAGCTTGGGCTTTCGAGCCGGCCGATCGCGGGCATGATGTGCTCGCGCTCGAAGGCGACATGGCGGCGCATCGCCTCGAACAGCGCCCGCAGCATGAAGCCGAGCGCTTCCGGGTTGCCGACCTCGCCGCCATGGCCGACCCGCAGCAGTTCCTCGGACACGTCGGCCGCCGCGCATTCATCGGCCAGGTGCTCGGCCTTCAGCCGCGCCACCGAGCCCGCCCGGCCCGGCACGGCGGACGCCGTCTCGAAGACGGGGAAGATACTGCTTTCCTCGAAGGCATGGCTGCGGCGGATGGCCGGCGCCAGGATCGCGCCGACGCGCAGGCATTCGAAGCGGTCGACCTGTCCGGGCAGTGAATCGGCGATCGCCTCCAGCGCGTCGCACAGCGCCAGCTTCTCGTCATGGATATGCGAGACGTCCTCGCACGGCATGGCCTGATCGGGCACGCAGGCGGCCGACAGAGGGCAGGCGGGCGACACGCCGCATGCCTCGGCAGGCTTCGACCTCGTGATGTTCATCGCGGACTCCGGCTGATGCAGGCGATGGCCGGACTGTGCAGCGCGTCCGGTGGCGCAACCTTGACATGGATCAAGGCATCGCCCGCCGCTCCGCGCGATGAGGCTCACGAAGCATGGGCTCGTCCCATGCGTTAAGCCGGGGACCTTCCATGAGATACGGACCACACATCATCGGCGTCGGGCTCTTCGCCTTCGTCGCGCTGCTCGGCGCGGCTTTCGCCACTGACAATCTTTTCGCGCAACACATGTGGGTGCTGTTCTTCGTGCTCGGCGCGAGCACGATCGTGCTGATGCGCACGACCGCGCTTTCGCCGGCCGCGCCCGCCGACCCTTCAGCCTATCTGGACGGGCCGATCCGCTACGGCGCGATCGCCACCATGTTCTGGGGCGTGGTGGGCTTTCTGGTCGGCGTCGTCGTGGCGCTGCAGCTCGCCTATCCGGATCTCAACATCGAGCCCTGGTTCAACTTCGGCCGCATGCGGCCGCTGCACACGTCGGCGGTCATCTTCGCCTTCGGCGGCAACGCGCTGATCGCGACCTCGTTCTATGTCGTGCAGCGCACCAGCCGCGCCCGCCTGTTCGGCGGCGACCTCGCCTGGTTCGTGTTCTGGGGCTACCAGCTCTTCATCGTCATGGCGGCCACCGGCTACCTGCTCGGCATCACGCAGAGCCGCGAATATGCCGAGCCCGAATGGTATGTCGACCTCTGGCTGACGATCGTTTGGGTCGCCTATCTCGTCGTGTTCCTCGGCACGATCCTGAAGCGCAAGGAACCGCATATCTACGTCGCCAACTGGTTCTACCTATCCTTCATCGTGACCATCGCGATGCTGCATGTGGTGAACAACCTGGCGGTGCCGGTCTCGATCACGGGCATCAAGAGCTACTCGGCCTTCTCGGGCGTGCAGGATGCGCTGACCCAGTGGTGGTACGGCCACAACGCGGTCGGCTTCTTCCTCACCGCCGGCTTCCTCGGCATGATGTACTACTTCGTGCCGAAGCAGGCCAACCGCCCGGTCTATTCCTACCGGCTGTCGATCATCCACTTCTGGGCGCTGATCTTCCTCTACATCTGGGCCGGCCCGCATCACCTGCACTACACGGCTCTGCCCGACTGGGCGCAGACGCTCGGCATGGTGTTCTCGATCATGCTGTGGATGCCCTCGTGGGGCGGCATGATCAACGGCCTGATGACGCTCTCGGGCGCCTGGGACAAGATCCGCACCGATCCGATCATCCGCATGATGGTGATGGCGATCGCCTTCTACGGCATGTCGACCTTCGAGGGTCCGGTGATGTCGATCAAGGCGGTCAACTCGCTGAGCCACTACACCGACTGGACCATCGGCCACGTGCATTCCGGCGCGCTCGGCTGGGTCGGCCTGATCTCCTTCGCCGCCATCTATTACATGGTGCCGAAGCTGTGGAACCGCGAGCGGCTCTACTCGGTCCGCATGGTGACGTGGCACTTCTGGCTCGCCACCCTCGGCATCGTGGTCTACGCGGCCGTGATGTGGGTGTCGGGCATCATGCAAGGCCTGATGTGGCGCGAATACGACGATCAGGGCTTCCTGGTCTACTCCTTCGCCGAGACGGTCGCGGCCATGCATCCCTACTACGTCATGCGTGCTCTCGGCGGCGTCCTCTACCTGACCGGCGCGCTGATCATGGCCTTCAACATCACGATGACCATCCTCGGTCGTCAGCGCGAGGAAGAGCCGATCGGCGGCAGCGCCGCCTCCCCCGCGCCTGCCCTCCAGCCTGCCGAATAGGAGCCGACCATGGCACTGATTGACAAGCACGCCATCCTTGAGAAGAACGCGACCCTCCTGCTCGTGGGTTCTCTCCTGGTGGTCACCGTCGGCGGCATCGTCGAGATCGCCCCGCTCTTCTACCTCGAGAACACGATCGAAAAGGTGGAGGGAATGCGGCCCTACTCGCCGCTGGAGCTCACCGGGCGCAACATCTACATCCGCGAGGGCTGCTACGTCTGCCACTCGCAGATGATCCGCCCCTTCCGCGACGAGGTCGAGCGCTACGGCCATTACAGCCTGGCGGCGGAATCGATGTACGATCATCCGTTCCAGTGGGGCTCCAAGCGCTCCGGCCCGGACCTTGCCCGCGTCGGCGACCGCTACTCGAACGAGTGGCACGTCCAGCACCTGACCGAACCACGCTCGGTCGTGCCGGAATCGATCATGCCGAGCTATTCGTTCCTGTCCTCGGCGACGATCGAACCGTCGCAGATCTCGACGCATCTTGTGGCCAACACCCGCGTCGGCGTGCCGTACACCGAGGCCATGATCGAAAACGCCCAGGCGGACCTCCTCGCCCAGTCCGATCCCAACGCGGACACGTCCGCGCTGCTGGAGCGGTATCCGAAGGCGAAGGTGGGCGATTTCGACGGCAATCCCGGCGCGGTGACCGAGATGGACGCGCTGGTCGCCTATCTCCAGATGCTCGGCACGCTGGTCGACTTCTCGACCTACGACGACACCGCCGGCGCGCGATAGGAGGCGATCATGGAAACCTACACCGTGATGCGCGAATTCGCCGACAGCTGGGCGCTCGCCGCGATGACCGTCTTCTTCATTGGCGTGATCCTCTTCGCGTTCCGCCCCGGCAGCCGCAAGGCCTCCGAGGAAGCGGCGCAAATTCCTCTCAAGGACGACTGACATGAGCGAGAAGCACATCGACGAACTTTCCGGCGTCGACACGACCGGACACGAGTGGGACGGCATCAGGGAGCTGAACAACCCGCTGCCCAGGTGGTGGGTTTGGACCTTCTACGCCACGATCCTGTGGGCGCTCGCCTACACCATCGCCTATCCGGCCTGGCCGATGCTCAGCTCCGCCACCAAGGGCGTGCTCGGCTATTCGAGCCGCGTCGAGATCAAGAACGAGCTCGCGGCGGCGCAGGCCGCCAAGGGCGAGTATGCGGCTGCCATCGCGTCGAAGCCGATCGACGAGATCCTGGCCGACGAGAAGCTCAGGCTGTTCGCCACCTCGGCGGGTGCAGCCGCCTTCAAGGTCAACTGCGTCCAGTGCCACGGCTCGGGCGCGGCGGGCTCGGCCGGCTATCCGAACCTCAACGACGACGACTGGCTGTGGGGCGGCAAGCCGGAGGACATCCTGACCACGATCAGCCACGGCATCCGCTTCACCGCTGACGACGCGACGCGCTTCTCGGAGATGCCTGCCTTCGCCGACGCCCTCGACAAGGAGCAGATCGCGGCCGCCGCGGCCTTCGTGGTCAGCCTCAGCGGCACGCCGTCGAACCCCGCGCTCGTCGAGCCCGGCAAGACGGTCTTCGCCGACAACTGCGCCTCCTGCCACGGCGAGGACGCCAAGGGCATGCGCGACCTCGGCGCGCCGAACCTGACGGACGCGATCTGGCTGCGCGGCAAGGACGAGGCGGCGATCGCCGCGCAGATCGCCACGCCCAGGCACGGCATCATGCCGGCCTGGGCGGGACGCCTCGGCGAGACCACGGTCAAGGAACTGACGGTCTACGTCCATTCGCTGGGCGGCGGCGAATAGCCGACGGAGGGCATTTGTGAGGGCGATTGCCCTCCGTCATCCGGCCCAGCGCAGAGGCCCGGCATCGCTGCCGGGCCTTTTGCTTTGGCGTCAGGATTTCTGCGACCAGATGTCGGCCTCGATCTGCCCCTTCAGCTCCGGATACATCGCCGCGTCGAAGGTCGGCTGCCGGCCTTGCTTCTTCTGGTCGAAGTAGTCCTTCGTCAGCTTCGCCACCGTCCCCGACAGGAGCACGATCGCGATTAGGTTGATCGTCGCCATCAGCCCCATCGACGCATCCGCCGCGTCGAACACCGTCGCGACGGTCTGCAGCGATCCCCACAGGACCATCGCCAGCACCGCGGCGCGCAGGATCATCACCGGCATTCCGGTGCCCACGCCGAGGAACGTCATCGCATTCTCCGAATAGGAGTAATTGCCGATGATCGAGGTGAAGGCGAAGAAGAAGATCGCCACCGCGATGAAGGCGACGCCGGCCGAGCCGATATGCGCCTGCATGGCCGCCTGGGTCAGCTGCGTGCCGGTGACGCCCGAATCCGGCACCAGCGCGCCCGACAGCAGGATCATGACGGCGGTCGCCGTGCAGATCAGGATCGTGTCGATGAACACGCCCAGCGCCTGCACGAAGCCCTGTGAGGAGGGATGATGCGGATCGGGCGTCGCGACGGCGGCGATGTTCGGCGCCGAGCCCATGCCCGCCTCGTTGGAGAACAGGCCGCGCTTGACGCCGTTGAGCATCGCGGCCGCGAGCCCGCCGGTGAAGCCGGCCGCGGCCTCGCCGATGCCGAAGGCATTGCTGACGATCATGCCGATGACGCCGGGGACATCGGCGAAATGGACGATCAGCACATAGATCGCCATCAGCAGGTAGACGATTGCCATGAACGGCACGACGATCTCGGCCACCCGGGCGATCTGCCGGATGCCGCCGAAGATGACCACGCCGGTGATCGCCGCCACCACGATGCCCGTCGCGAGTTTCGGCAGGCCGAACGCGCCTTCCATCGCGTCTGCGATCGAGTTCGCCTGCACGGCGTTGAACACGAGCCCGAAGGCGAGGATCAGGCAGATCGAGAAGATCGCGCCTGCCCACGGCATGCCGAGACCCCTTGCGATGTAGAAGGCCGGCCCGCCGCGATACTGCCCCTCCTCGTTGCGCACCTTGTAGAGCTGCGCCAGCGTACTCTCGGAATAGGCGGTGGCCATGCCGACGAGCGCCACCATCCACATCCAGAAGATCGCGCCCGGCCCGCCGAGATAGAGCGCCACCGCGACGCCGGCGATATTGCCGGTGCCGACGCGCGAGGCGAGGCTGGTGCACAGCGCCTGGAACGGCGTGATGCCGGACTTGTCGGCCGCATTGGAGCCGCGCACCGCGCGGAACATTTCACCGAAATGGACGAACTGAATGAATTTGAGCCTGATGGTGAAGAAGACACCCACGGCCAGAAGGCCGTAGATCAGCACATACCCCCAGAAAATCGTGTTCAGGAAACCGATAACAGCAGTCATTTGATACCCCTCGGTCTGCTCGGGAATGAAGCCCCCTCCATACTTTGTTTGAGTATGTCCGCTCTGTCCACGCCTGTTCCGCATCCTGCATGTTGATCCTGATCAAGGTTCGGCGCCGCCGTCCGTGCGATTGGGCACACAGACCAGCCCTCGCCTGTGTGATGCCATGACCGTGATATCCAAGCTCGACCGGGAAACGGAGATCGAGCGCCTCGAAGCCTCGCCGGTGAACTCGGCCAAGGTGCGTCAGCCGCTCTATGCGCCGCGCAAGAAGATCTTCCCCAAGCGCGCGACCGGCGCCTTCAGGCGCTTCAAGTGGATCGTGATGCTGATCACGCTCGGCATCTACTATCTCACGCCCTGGCTGCGCTGGGACCGCGGGCCCTTCGCGCCCGACCAGGCGGTGCTGATCGACATGGCGAACCGGCGCTTCTACTTCTTCTTCATCGAGATCTGGCCGCAGGAATTCTTCATCGTCGCCGGCCTGCTGGTCATGGCGGGCGTCGGCCTGTTCCTGATCACGTCCGCCGTCGGCCGCGCCTGGTGCGGCTACACCTGCCCGCAGACGGTGTGGGTCGACCTCTTCCTCGTCGTCGAGCGCGCCATCGAGGGCGACCGCAACGCCCGCATGAAGCTCGACGCCGGGCCGTGGACCGTCGACAAGGTCATCAAGCGCGTCGCCAAGCACTCCGTCTGGCTCGCCATCGCGGTTGCGACCGGCGGCGCCTGGATCTTCTACTTCGCCGATGCGCCGACCCTGTTCGTCGACGTCTTCACCGGCCAGGCCGCGCCCATCGCCTACATCACCGTCGCGGTGCTTACCGCCACCACCTACACGTTCGGCGGCCTGATGCGCGAGCAGGTCTGCACCTATATGTGCCCCTGGCCGCGCATCCAGGCGGCGATGCTCGACGAGAACTCGCTCACCGTCACCTACAACGACTGGCGCGGCGAGCCCCGCTCGCGCCATGCCAAGAAGGCTGCCGCCACCGGCCAGAGCGTCGGCGACTGCGTCGACTGCAACGCCTGCGTCGCGGTCTGCCCGATGGGCATCGACATCCGCGACGGCCAGCAGCTCGAATGCATCACCTGCGCGCTCTGCATCGACGCCTGCGACGGCGTGATGGACAAGCTCGGCCGCGAGCGTGGCCTGATCTCCTATGCGACGCTCGCCGACTACAACGCCAACATGGCGGTCGCCACCGCCGGCGGCACGAGCGCCATCGACCCGACGCGGGTGCGCGATGCCGGCGGCAAGCTCTCCGACAGACTGGCGCACTTCCACGTCCGCAAGATCTTCCGCCCGCGCACGCTGGTCTATTTCGCGGCCTGGTCGCTGGTCGGCGTCGGGCTTCTCTATGCGCTGCTGACGCGCGATCGGCTGGAAGTGAACGTGCTGCACGACCGCAACCCGCTCTTCGTCACCCTGTCGGACGGCGGCATCCGCAACGGCTACACGGTGAAGCTCCTGAACAAGATCCCCGAGCCGCGGACCATCATCGTCACGCTGCAGGGGCTCAAGGGCGCGGAGATGAGCGTCGTCGGCATCGACCAGCCCGCCGACCGCTCCTTCGCGGTGAAGGTCGAGCCGGACAAGCTGACCACCCTCAAGGTCTACGTCCGCCAGCCGGCGGAGCATGTCGAGGGCAAGGTGCAGTCGTTCCGCTTCGTGATCGAGGACAAGTCCAGCTACGAGACCGACAGCTACGACGCCCAGTTCGAGGGACCGGAGACCAGACGATGACACGTTCGCGCCCCAACGAGTTCACCGGCCGGCACCTGCTCGCCATCATGGTCGCCTTCTTCGGCGTCATCATCGCGGTCAACGTCACCATGGCCGTCTACGCCCGCAAGAGCTGGACCGGCCTCGTCGTGCAGAACAGCTACGTGGCGAGCCAGGAGTTCAACGAAAAGGCCATCGAGGAGAAGGCGCAGGCCGCCCTCGGCTACACGGCCGCGCTCGCCATCGACCGCGAGGCGATCAGCTATGCGATCCTCGACAGGCAAGGCCGCAAGGTGCCGATCGCCAGCGCATCCGCCACCTTCCACCGGCCGGTCACCACCCGCGAGGACACGCATGTCGTCTTCGCGATCGATCCGACCGGTGCGGCCACCGGCACCGAGGACCTGACCGATGGCGTGTGGATCATGCAGCTCACCGCCGACATCGGCGCCGAGCACCCCTGGCGCGACATGCGCCGCATCGTCGTCCGCGAGGGGAGGTTCGAATGAGCTGCTGCGCTCCGGGCGCCGAGTTCGACGCCACCCAGGCCGCGATCCCGTCCGACGAGGAGCTGCTGCTCGCCTCGCGCAGCCTCGGCAATGGCGACCGGCAGATCGAACTGTCCGTGCCCGCCGTCCACTGCGCCGCCTGCATCCAGACCATCGAGGGCGCGCTCGGCCGCCTGCCCGGCGTCGAGGCGGCGCGCGTCAACCTGTCGACCAAGCGCGTCTCGGTGAAGTGGCATGACGGCGCGCTGCCGCCGATCACCTCGACGCTCACCCGGCTCGGCTACGCGCCGAACCTGTTCGACGAGGCGATGGCCGGCAAGGACGGCACGCTCTCCGAGCTCATCCGCGCCGTCGCCGTCTCCGGCTTCGCCGCCGGCAACATCATGTTGCTCTCCGTCTCCGTCTGGTCCGGAGCGGAAGGCGCGACGCGCGACCTGTTCCACTGGGTCTCGGCGCTGATCGCCCTGCCGGCACTGTTCTTCGCCGGCCGCATCTATTACCGCTCCGCCTGGAGCGCCTTGCGGCACGGTCGGATGAACATGGACGTGCCGATCGCCATCGGCGTCACCCTCGCCTATGCGATGAGCCTCTACGAGACGATCAACCACGGCCATTACGCCTATTTCGACGCCTCGGTGACGCTGCTGTTCTTCCTTTTGATCGGCCGCACGCTCGACCATGTGATGCGCGACCGCGCCCGCGAGGCCGTGATCGGCCTCGCCCGGCTCGCGCCCCGCGGCGCGCTGGTGATCTCGGACGACGGCGTCCGCGACTACCGCCCGGTCGAGGAGATCCGTCCCGGCCAGCGCCTGCTGGTGGCGGCCGGCGAGCGCATCCCGGTCGATGCCCGCGTCATCGATGGCCGCTCCGACCTCGACCGCTCGCTGGTGACGGGCGAGAGCGCGCCGGTTCAGGCCGCTCCCGGCGCCGCCGTCCAGGCCGGCACGCTCAACCTCACAGGCCCGCTGACGCTGGAGGCGACCGCCGCCGCCTCCGGCTCGTTCCTGGCCGAGATGATCCGCATGCTGGAGGCCGCCGAGGGCGGCCGCGCCCGCTATCGGCGTATCGCCGAGCGCGTCTCGGCGCTCTATGCGCCGGTGGTGCACCTCACCGCCTTCGCCACCTTCCTCGGCTGGATGGTTTATGGCGGCGACTGGCACCAGGCCCTCACCATCGCTATTGCCGTCCTCATCATCACCTGCCCCTGCGCGCTTGGTCTCGCCGTGCCGATCGTCCAGGTTGTCGCTGCGCGGCGGCTGTTCGAGGCCGGTGTCATGGTCAAGGACGGCTCCGGCATGGAACGCCTCGCGGAAGCCGACGCCGTTGTCTTCGACAAGACCGGAACGCTGACGCTCGGCCGCCCGAGGCTCGTCGGCACCGAGGACATCACCCCCGCGCACCTCTCCACCGCTGCCGCACTCGCCGCCTATTCGCGCCACCCGCTCTCGCAGGCGATCGCCGCGACGGGAACCGACGCCGGCGCGCCGTCCTTCTCGGACGTCGCCGAACTGCCCGGCCTCGGCGTCGAGGGCAGCGCGGGCGGTCATGTCTGGCGGCTCGGCCGCGCCGTCTGGGCGGCCTATGCGCCGGGCGACGGCACGGTCCTTTCGCGCGACGGCAAGGTGGTCGCCGAATTCACCTTCGAGGACCGGCTCAGGCCCGGCGCTCTGGACGCGGTCGCAGCCGTCGCGACGAACATCGGCCCGGTCGAGATGCTGTCCGGCGACGGCGAGGCTGCCTGCGCGCGCGTCGCCTCGGCCCTCGGCATCGAGAGCTTCCGGTCTGGCATGCTGCCCGCCGACAAGGTCGCGCGGCTCACCGCCCTCGCCCAGCAAGGCCATAAGGTGCTGATGGTCGGCGACGGGCTGAACGACGCCCCGGCGCTGGGCGCCGCGCATGTCTCGATCGCGCCCGCGAGCGCCGCCGACGTCGGTCGCAACGCCGCCGACTTCGTCTTCCTGCGCGACGGGCTGGAGGCGGTGCCGGTCGCGCGCGACGTGGCGGTCAGGGCCGGGCGGCTCATCCGCCAGAACATCGCGATCGCCATCGTCTACAACGCCTTCGCCGTGCCGATCGCGATCCTCGGCTACGTCACGCCGCTGATCGCCGCCATCGCCATGTCCGCCTCCTCGATCATCGTCATCGCCAACGCGCTGCGCCTCGCGCCCCTCCCAGGCCGCAAGGCACGGCAGGAGGACGCCCGTCCGGACCTGGTCATCCGGGCAACGAGACCCGCATGAGCACGCTCCTCTACCTGATCCCCGTCGCCCTTTTCCTCGGCGGCCTGGCCCTGGTCGCCTTCCTCTGGGCGCTGCGCAGCGGCCAGTACGAAGACCTCGACGGCGCCGGCGAACGGATCCTCATCGACGAGGACGAGCCGGGCAAGCCGAAGCGCCGCTGAGCGCAAAAGGCATGGCGCGATAGACCAGGCGTCCCGTCGTCTTCGGCGGCTTATTCCGCGCACCCCTCCGCGACGCTTCGCATGGCCCTTACCGGGCGAGCCGCCGGTCTCGCCCGCCCCGCGCAACGCCCACCCTACGCCAAGTCATCCCGGCGACCGGAGGTCAGCCGGGATCTATTCCTCTCTCCGGTTACACGCCGAAAACGCCCCACGGTCGCAGAAAGAGTCAGCGCCAACCCGCCAAGGTCAATCGATCCCGGCTGACCTCCGGTCGCCGGGATGACGATCGCGGACGGTCTGCGCTGCCTTGAGAGCCTCGGCAGTCAGTTCCGGGACATCCATCCGATGGATCGATTTCCGTCCGTTTTTCACTAACCCCTTGTTCCTGTTGGCGCCCGAAATTTTTCCATCCCCACCCCTCCGGGCTTGCCCGAAACTACATCCGGTCAAACGGGAGCCGGCGATGGGCTGGAGGGCGAAGGCAGGGAGGCAACAGGCGTTGAAGGCGAGGATCGTCATGCGCCTGTTCTCGATCGCCGACATGGCCGAACAGGCTGCTAGCCGCTCGTTCTGGGTCCGCTGGTGCGTGCTCTGGGCCGCCTGGCAGGCGAATGCGCTGCTGAGCGCCTATGTCGAAGGTACGCTTCGGAGCTTCGCACGCAGACCCTGGACGCCCGTCCCGATGCCGGCCGGCTTCGGCAGC